>VFQP010000090.1_pt1 | contig 264840 bp, 210 predicted proteins | sample 3512351 | NCBI WGS metagenome assembly VFQP01 (sample SAMN10412372, study PRJNA504923) | tailings metagenome | isolation source: Relicate 1 Philex TSF1 revegetated site | place: Philippines: Tuba, Benguet | collected 2017-08-29 | reverse complement strand
TCGCTTCGGGCCGATGCCAGGGGTGGTTACGGTGAGGCTTCGCTGGGCGCCCGGCTTCCACGGGATGCGCTGGTGGATGCGCTGCGCTTATCCACCCTACAACCGCGAGAGACGCCGTGCGTGGATCGAAGCCGAAGGCTGCTGTGCGCGTAGGGTAGATAAGCGAAGCGCATCTACCTTTGGGTTCTCGAAGGGCGTTTCGCTTCGGGCCGATGGCTGGGCTGGCTACGGTGAGCTCTCGCTCGGCGTCCCGCTTCCACGGGACGTACTACGGTCTGGTCATCCGCCCGCGCCCGCGTGTCGACATCGACGCCGTCCCCGCTGCTTCCGCCAGAAACAGCGCATCAGACGAGCGCCGCATCTTCGGGGGCTGATTCTTGAGCCCCTCTCCCCTCGTGGGAGAGGGGAGCAGGCACGCGCGCTGGCTGGGGTGCGGAGCCGTGACAGCGAGGGCGGTCGTCGAGCGAGTGATGTGCCTCAGCGCGCAGCCACCGCCGCATCCGACACATACGGATTGCTCATGCGCTCGCGGCCCAGGGTCGACACCGGGCCGTGGCCGGGCACGAACTGCACGCGGTCGCCGAGGGCGAACAGACGTTCGCGGATCGAACGGATCAGGTCGGCGTGGTTGCCGCGCGGGAAGTCGGTGCGGCCGATGCTTCCAGCGAAGATGACGTCGCCGACGAAGGCCAAGCCCACCTCGCGCAGGAAGAACACCACGTGGCCGGGTGTGTGGCCGGGCCAGTGCAGCACTTCCAGTTCGAGCGCACCGACGCTGACGCGTTGGCCGTGGGCGAGCCAGCGGTCCGGGGTGAACACCTGCGCCGGCGGGAAGCCATACTCGGCCGCGCGGGTCGGCAGCTGCTGGATCCAGAAATCGTCGTCCGGGTGCGGGCCTTCGACCGGCACGCCGAGTCGCTGCTGCAGCTCGGCCACGCCCGAGCAGTGGTCAAGATGACCGTGCGTCACCAGAACTTTCTCCAGCGTCGCACCGTGACGCGCCACCGCGGCGAGCAGGCGGTCGACTTCGCCGCCGGGATCGATCAGGGCGGCTTTCTTGGTGCGCTGGCAGACGATCAGCGAGCAGTTCTGCTGGAACGGGGTGACCGGCAGCACTTCGACTGCGACCGGTGGGTTCGCGTGCGTGTTCATCTCAATCCTCCGGCGCCGAGGCGTCGTCTTCGCTGTCGGCAGGCAGCTGCAGCAGGTCGGGGGTGCCTTCCAGGGTTTCCACGCTGCGCAGCTTGCGTTCGATCGCGCGGGTGCGCACACCGGCCGCGCCGATGCTCTTGCTGACGGTGTCGATCTGCTTCTGGGTGCGCTCCAGCACTTCGCCGAACTTGCCGAACTCGTTCTTGACCGCGCCCAGGATCTGCCAGACCTCGCTGCTGCGCTGTTCGATCGCCAGCGTGCGGAAACCCATCTGCAGGCTGTTGAGCAGGGCCGCCAGCGTGGTCGGGCCGGCCAGGGTGATGCGGTAGTCGCGCTGCAGGGCCTCGAACAGGCCGGGCCGGCGGATCAGCTCGGCGTACAAGCCTTCAGTGGGCAGGAACAGCAGGGCGAAGTCGGTGGTGTGCGGCGGGCCGATGTACTTCTCGCGGATGCGCCTGGCCTCGTCGCGGATGCGCCGCTCGAGCGCGAGCGCGGCCACGCCTGCGGCCTCGGCATCGGCGCGGTCCTGCGCGTCGAGCAGGCGCTCGTAGTCCTCACGCGGGAACTTGGCGTCGATCGGCAACCACACCGGTGCGCCCGGCGTGCTGCCCGGCAGGCGGATGGCGTATTCGACGCGCTCGCTGCTGCCCGGCAGGGTGGCGACATTGCTGGCGTACTGCTCGGCACTCAGGATCTGCTCCAGCAGGGCGCCGAGCTGCACTTCGCCGAAGGTGCCGCGCGTTTTGACATTGCCGAGCACGCGCTTCAGATCGCCCACGCCCTGCGCCAGCGTCTGCATTTCGCCCAAGCCCCGATGCACCTGTTCGAGGCGCTCGGAGACCAGCTTGAAGCTCTCGCCGAGCCGCGTCTCCAGCGTGGTCTTGAGCTTCTCGTCGACGGTCTCGCGCATGCGTTCGAGCTGGGCGGCGTTGTCGGTCTGCAGCTCCTTGAGCTTGGCTTCAAGCGTGCCGCGCACTTCGTTCATGCGCTCGGCGTTGTGCTGGGTCAGCGTCAGCAGGCGCGCATCGAGCGACTCGCCGAACTGCTTGAGCGCGTCCACCGATTCCTCGCGACTCTTGCGCGCATCGTCGGACAGCGTCTGCCGCAGGGTTTCGATGCGCTGGTCCGAGCGCAGGGCGGCAGCGTCGAGGCCGCGGCCAAAGCCGTCGAGCCGTTCGGCCTGGGCGCGGCTGCCTTCACTGAGTGCAGCGCGAAGCTGGGCTTCGAAGCGCGCCTGCTGCTCGGCGGCCTCGCTGCGGGCTTCGCGCAGCTCTTCGCGCAGGGCCCGCTCGGTGCGCTCGGCGGTGGCGGCCAGTGCGGCGAGGCGTTCGAGCAGGGCGGGATCGGTCTGGATGCGCTGCGTTCTGAAGAACGGGATGGCCAGCAGCACCAGCACGATCAGCAAGACGACGCAAAGCGCGATCAGCGGCCAGAACAGCACCGACAGGGCATCGGCAGTCCCCTGTGCGGCGGCGACAGGCGCAGCGAGGGTGGAAGCAAGAACGTGCAGCATGGCGAGCGGGCATCCAGGGCGAGCGCGACAGTCTAGTGCGGACCGCCGATGCGCTGGTCATGAGCGTGCATCGAGCCTGCGGAGACCTCTGCGCGAGCTGCTAGAGTTCGGCCATGAGCACACTTCTGAACGAGATTCCCGTCGAGGACTTCGCCGCGCTGATTGGCGAGGCCCTGCCCACCGAGGCCGCCGGCCAGCAGTTCGCGCTGCGCGTCGAAGCCGTCGAGCCCAGCCCGCACCCCACCGGCCGCGGCCTGCCCGGCTTTTCGCTGCAGCTGCGCGGGCCTGCCGAGCTGAACCTCGGCCAGGGGGTGTATGCGATCACCCATCCGCGCCACGGCTGCCTGCAGCTGTTCATCACGCCGATCCGCCGCGATCCCGAGGGCCTGCTCTACGAGGCCGTCTTCAACTGATGTGCCGCGGCTGCAGCGCGTCGATCAGCGCTGCGCCTCACGGCGCATGAAGTGATAGACGCCGCGGACTTCGAGCGTGTCGAAGCCCAGCCGCCGATACCAGGCATGGGCAGGGTTGAAGGGTTCGACGTGCAGGGTGATGGGCAGGCTGCGCTCGGCGCTCCAGTCGATCATCTGCTGCATCAGCTGTCGGGCGACGCCGCGCCCGCGCCACTCGGGCAGCAGGGTGATTTCCATCAGGCGCAGCTCCTCGCGGCCCCAGTGCAGGTAGAGCCGGCCGATGCCCGCGCCGGCGTGTTCGATCACCAGAAAGGCGGCGCCCGGATAGTGCTGGCGGTAGTGGCTGCGCTGGGCGCTGAACTGCTGGTCGACGAAGGCCTGCTGCTGGGTGTCGTCCCAGCCGCTGCGCGCCAGCTCTTCGCTGCGCGTGCTGGCGTAGAGCCCACGCAGCAGGGGCAGATCGGCTTCGCTTTCCGGGCGCAGGTGCAGGTCCGCCGGCCGCTGCGGCCAGTCGGACGCGAACAGCTCAATCAGGGCGCTGGCGCGCTCGGCGGGCTGCAGCACGAGGCTCGACCTCAGGCCCGCATTCAGACGCTGGCCTGATCCTGCGCCAGGCAGGCGAGGTCGGCGCGCAGGCAGAGGTCGGCGGACTCGGTTTCCGCGCGCACCTGCAGCAGGAAGCCGTCGATGCCGGCCGGTGGCGCGCAGCGCTGGTCCGGCCCGCACGCCAGTGGCGCGGACGGGATCGCGTCGAGGCGGATCAGATAGTCGCCTTCCGGCCAGCCTGCCGCATCCAGCCGCAGGTAGCGGGACGAAGCCGCACCGTCGTCCAGCCGGAACTCGAAGGCGAGGCCCTGGGCGGGCAGGCTGAGGCTGCAGTCGCCGCTGTTGCCCGCGGTCCGGCTCTGATCGAAGCGCCAGGCCCGATGCCGGGCCCCGGCGGCGGCGTCGGTGTCGTACAGCAGGTCCAGCTGCAGCGAGCGCAGGGGCGAGCCCTCGGCCAGCCGTGGGCCGAGCAGCCGCAGACGCTGTGGCGCCGTGCCGCTGGCCGCCTGCGCCTGTTCGCTGTAGGGACGCCACAGCCCGGACTCGGCATCCAGCCGCAGCACGCGCGCGGATGGATCCGCCGAGAGGCCGCGCGCAGGCCCCGACAGCGCAGCCGCGCCGATGCCGCAGGCGCTGCCAACCAGAAAAGCTCGACGATCCATGATGGGTCCTGTTGTGTCTTCCGCGGCCTGCTGACGGGCCGCTGGTGGGGCTGGGATGAAGTGTGCCGGGTGTCGCGCCTGCGAACCGCGCCGCCGCGTTCTGGCAGCATGTCGAAACACGCCCCTCCTGGGAGCTTTCGACTCGGCGGTCCGGCGCAGGTCCGTACCGCCTGCCGACAACCCAATCGCTCACGCGCTTGCAGTGTCGACTCGGCCTTCCTTGGCCGAGCAAACAGGCCGATTTTCAACAGCCGGCTAGGAGCGCGGCGGAAACACGCCCTGCAGGGCGATACAGAAATAGAACGTCAGATAGGGCTGCATGTTGTTGTGCGGCTGGTCGCCGCCGACCGCAGTCAGGCTCTGCGGCGCGAGCTGGGTCAGGCCGGTGGGCGCCGCGTACTGGCCGATGCCGATGCCGGTGGCTGGCAGTTCGGCCGCGGGCTGGCGGCTCAGGCCGTCGGACTGCGAGGCGCGCACCGCGTGCGCGTGGCTCGGGATCTCGGATTCCAGCAGGCTGACCGTCTCCGAGCCACCCACCTCGCCGAGGTCGTGCAGGCTCAGGCCCGGGCCCTGGCCGGGATGCATCGGCGCGCGGCCCTGCAGGTCCGGCAGGGCGAAGTTGCTCTTGCCATTGCCGCCATAGGTGGTGCCCAGCAGCGAGAACAGGGCGGTGTTCTGCGACAGCGGCAGCAGCTGGCCATCGCACCAGGCCCAGCCGCGCGGCGCGAAGTTGAAGGGGAAGATGCGGATTTCGGCAACAAAGGGATCGGCCACGGAGTGCTCCTTCAGGACGGCTGCGGGAAGATGCCGAACAGCGAGATGATGAAGTCCACGCACAGGTAGGGCTGCATGTTGGTGTGCGGCTGGCTGCCGCCCACCGCCCCAATGCTGGCTGGCGCGAGGTTGGTCAGCGGTGCGTCCGAGCCATACGGCGAGACCGTGGCGCCGGTGCTGGCAGCCATGACCTGCTGGCTGGCGGTCTGGGTGGTGGCCGTGTTGTTGGTCGCCAGCAGGGCATGCGTATGCGCCGGGATCTGGTTGACCGTCAGCGTGATCTCCTCGGCGCCTCCGGTCTCGGCAAGGATGAAGCCATTGCCCTGGTGGATGGGGATGCGGCCGCGCAGGTCGGGCAGGGCGAAGGTGCTTTGCCCGTCGCCGCCGTAGGTGGTGCCGATCAGCTGGAACAGGGTCTCGTTCTCGGAGATCGGCAGCAGCTGACCTTCGCAGAACATCCAGCCGGCGGGCGCGAAGTTGCCCGCGAACATGCGGATCTCGCCTACATAGGGTTGTGCCATGGGTGGTCTCCGTCTGGGCCTAGGTCGGCGAGGGGAAGATGCCCTGCAGTGCAATGCAGAAGCTGATGGTCAGGAAGGGCTGCATGTTCAGATGCGCCTGCGAGCCGCCGACATTGGTCACCGCGCTGGGGGCCATGGCCACCAGGTTCGCTGGCGGTGCCCACAGGTTGGAGGCGCTGGAGTTCGACAGGGCCAGCGCATTGGTCGGCGTGTTGGTGCTGGCGGTCTGATTGCTGGCCTGCATCACGTGGGTGTGCGTCGGCATCTCGGCGATGGACAGCGTATGCGCCTGCTCGCCACCGCGTTCACCCAGGGTATGGCCGCTGCCGACGTGGATCGGCGTGCGCCCGCGCAGGTCGGGCAGGGCGAAGTTGACCCGGCCATCGCCACCGAAGGTGGTGCCCAGCAGGGAGAACAGGGCCTGGTTCTGGTTGATCGGCAGCAGCTGGCCGTTGCACAGCGCCCAGCCCTTGGGGGCGAACACGAAGCTCATCATGCGGACTTCAGAGAGAAAAGGTTCTGCCATGGCGGTCTCCAGTGCTCGGGGCACGCCGCGAAGTGCGGCCTGCGGGATGAGAGGGCGGAAGCGCCAGTCAGCGCTGCGCTGTCGTCCTCCCGGGGTTCTGCGATGAACGCGGTCGGTGCCCCTTCGAGCACCGACCGCGAAGCGCTTACGGAATCGTGCAGTTGCTGAAACCGCTGGTGCCCGAGATCAGCAGCGTGCCGCCGCCTGCCGGGTTCAGTCCGTTGACATAGGTCTCCACGCCCGGCGATGCGGTGGCAGCCATGCCGACCACGCCGAAGGTGAACTGGCCGGCGACGTTGCCCTGCTTGCGCAGGCCGATGCCAAGCGCCGCTGGGAAGCCGGCGGTGGGCGCGCTGCTGTTGCCGGAGATGTCCAGACACACGGTGTCGTTCTCGCCGGTTCCACCGTTGCCGGAATCGATGCGGATGCCCTGACGGGCGCCGCTCAAGGGTGCCGCCACCGTGTTGTTCTGCACGCGCGCCCGGAGGGTGCCGTTGGTGTCGCGGGAGACCAGCAGGATGCCGTTGCCATCGGTCTGGCTGATGGTGTTGTTGCGCACCGTCACCGTCATCTGCGGTGCGTCGCTCACCCCGAAGGTGTTGCCGAGGCCGCCGCCGATGCCCTGCGAAGCCAGAGTGTTGTTGGCCACGATCACGTTGTTCTCGATCAGCGAGGTCACGTTGGCCTGGCCGAAGGCCGAGTTGCTGATGCCGGTGCCGGTGACGTTGGTGATCGGATTGGCCACGGTGCCGTTGTTGGAGATGTTGAAGTTGCCCTGGCCGCGGCCGTTCACCAGGGCGACGATGCCCTCGGCGCCGATGCGGTTGGCGGCACTGGCGCCAGCGATGCGGTTGCCGGTGATGTTGATGATGTTGGTGGCATGGCCCGCCGTGCCCATCGTGCCCACCGGCCCGGCCGCATTGGCGTTGCCGCCCTGCACCTGGATGCCGCCACCGCCCGGGAAGTTGGTGATCACGTTGTTGGTGATGCTGGCGGCGGTGACGTTGGCGACCGTCGAACCCGAACCGAAGCCGATCAGGCCGATGCCCCAACCCTGCGAGGTGGCCGACGAGGTGCTGCTGGTCAGGGTATTGCCGCTGATGGTCACCGAGCTCAGGGTGCCGTTGAAGTTGAACAGCTCGATGCCGTGGTGGCGGGAGTTCGTGAGGCTGCTGTTGGTGATCGACACGGCACCGTAGATGTTGCGCTCGTTGCCACTGGTGGTCGTGTTGAAGGCGATGTTGGCCGAGTTGTTGGCAATCGACGCACCGGTGCTGTCGATGCTGCCGTTGGCGAAGGTGAAGCCGTTGACCTCGGTGCCATTGACGCCGTTGCCGCCGGTGTTCTGGATGCGCATGCGGGTGATCGAGGGCGCGACCGTGTTGGTCAGTTGGACGCCGTGGCTGCTGGTGTTGGCGATGAAGCCACCGGTGCAGTTCGCGCTGTCGCTGCAGGTGCCGCCGTTGCCGGTGACCGTCAGCGCGCCGCTGCTGCCGGTGTTGTTCAGCAGGATGCCGTGGGCGCCGCCCAGCGACTGCACCGACACCGCGTTGATGCCGGCCGCGCCGATGGTGGTGTTCTGCACTTCGACCGCGATGCCCCCGTTGTTCACCAGGGCTCCCGCCGCGACGTTGCCGAGGGTCAGGGTGCCGGCACTGCTGGCCCGCAGCGCGGCGGTGTTCGCGCTGGTGATCCGGGTGACGTTGCTGAAGGCGTAGGTGCCGGTGTTGTTGGCCAGGTTGATGCCGCCGCCGCTCTCGCCCGCGTCGTCATGATCGATGATCAGCTGCTGGCCGAAGCTGAGCCCGGCCGGGCTGGCGCTGTTCTGGATGTCGATGGCCGGAGTGCCCGCACCGAGCGCGCCCTCGGAGTTGATCGTGCCGGTCATGCTGCCGGACAGGGTCATGCCGCTGACCTGCAGGCTTCGCGCTGCAGCGGTGAAGATCGAGACTCCGCCATTGAGGATCAGAGTGCCGCCACCGCTGGCAGCGACTGCCGTTCCGGCCAGGCGATTCGCGTTCGTCCCGAGCTCGGCGTTCACGGTAATCGCAATGGTCGCGCCGGGGTTGTTCAGCAGCTGCACCGCCGGGTTGGTGCCAGTGCCGGTGAAGACCTTGCTGGCGCCGCTGAAGGTGATCGTGCCGCCGGTGCGGCCACTGACGCGCAGACCCTGGTTGCCGGCGCCGCTGCCGCACAGTGCGGAGCAGTTGAGGTTGCCGGACAGGGTCAGGTTGGCGCTGGCTGCGCCCTCGATGTCAATGAGGCGCCCTGCGCTGGCTTTCTCGATGGAACCGGCGTAGTTCACCGTGGCCGTTCCCGTGCTGACCTGGAAGGCAGTGCCGGTGGCGCCGCTCAGCGCACCCGTGCCGAGGTTCAGGGTGCCGGCGATCGCCGACAGACGCACGTTCTGCGCGCCGCTGCTGGAGCTGACCTCGGTGAAGGCATTGCCGCCCACTTCGGTGACCGTGCCGTTGGCCAGATCCAGCGCCTGGCCGCTGCCGACGATGCGGTTCTCGCCGAGGACCAGCGCACCGACGTTGGCGCCCAGCAGGGCGGCACCGGTGGTGTTGCCGATCTCGATGCCGCGCACCGTATTGCCGGAGCCCAGGGTGATGGCATGGGTGGCGGCGACGCTGGTGGTGAGCACCGGGCGCGCGCCGGCCAAGGCGGGACGCGCGACGGCAGTCGCCGGCGGACTGATGCCGAACACCGTGTCGAAGGCACCGGCAACGCCCTGGCCGATCAGCTGCTGGCCATTCTTCAGGGTGACGCCGCCGATGTAGGCGCCGCTGAACTTGAAGATCTTGGTGTTCGGGCTGGCCGCGGTCACCGCTGCTGCCAGCGTCTGGAACGGACGCGCGAGCGTGCCGTCGCCGCCGGCCGGGGCGTCGTCATCGACGAACCAGATCGCTTCGCCGCTGAGCGCCACCGTCGCGGTGGCGGTGGTGCAGGCCGGCGGCGCCGGCACGCCGGAGTCGCAGACCTGGAAGCTGAAGCTGTCGGCGGTGCTCGTCTCGCTGGCCGGCGGCGCATAGCTCCAGCTGCCGTCGGCGGCGGTGCTGACGCGGCCGCCCTGGGCGGTCGGGGCATTGGACTGCACGGTCACGCTGAAGGGCGCGCCGCCGGCGCCGTCGATGTCGCTGACATTGGCCAGCAGGCTGGCAGCGTTGGCGCTGCCGATGCTGATGCCGATATGGCGGTGCACGGCCACATTGGTGGGCGGCGTCACCGTCGGCGGGTCATTGACCGCATTCACCGTGATGCTGAAGTTGACCGTGGCCGAGGTGTCGACGCCGCCGTTGGCGGTGCCGCCGTTGTCCTGCAGCACGACGCTCAGGTTGGCCACGCCGTTGGCGTTCGCCGCCGGCAGGAAGCTCAGGTTGCCGGTGCTGGCATTGATGCCCGGCGAAGCCGCGAACAGGGTCGGGTTGTCATTGCTCAGCACGATGAAGTTCAGCACCTGGGTGATGCCCGGGTCGCCATCGTCGATCGCCGTCGCCCACGGGCTGTTGTAGGCGCCACTGTCCTCGTTGACGGTGACGTTGCCGCCGCTGACGAAGGTCGGCGCGTTGTTCACGTACAGCACTTCCAGGGTGAAGGTCTGAGCGGCGCTGGCGCTGACGCCGCCGTTGGCGGTGCCGCCGTTGTCGTTCAGCACCACGCTGATGGTGGCGACGCCGAAGCTGTCGGCGGCCGCCGCATAGGTCAGGGTTCCGGTGCTGGCATCGATCGCCGGCGGGGTGGTGAAGCTCAGGTTGCCGGTGCTGCCGGTGACGTTGACGCTGAAGTTCAGGGTCTGCGCGGCTTCATCGATCGGCCCCGCGCTGATCGCGGTGGCGAAACCCGGCACCGTCTGGGCGCCGGCGTTCTCGAACACGCTCGGTGCGGTGGCCGGGATGGTGAAGCTGGGCGCATCGTTGACCGCGGTGACTTCGATCACCAGAGGCACGGCAGCGCTGGCGTCGACGCCGCCATTGCCGGTGCCGCCGTTGTCGCGCAGGACCACGCTGAAGCTCGCGCTGCCGTTGGTGTTGGCGGCCGGCGTGAAGCTGAGCACGCCGGTCGGGCTGATGCTGGGCGCGGTGGTGAAGGCCAAAGTGCCGGTGGTGGCGCCGGCGGTGAGCTCGAAGTTCACGACCTGCGTGCCGCCGTCGTTGTCGTTGATGTCGGTGGCCCAGACCGCGCTGTAGGCGCCGCTGTCTTCGAGCACGGCCAGCGGGCTCGCGCCCGGGGTGAAGCTGGGCGCGTCATTGACATTGATCACTTCGAGGGTGAAGACCTGGGCGGCGCTGGTGTCGACGCCGCCGTTGGCGGTGCCGCCGTTGTCGCTCAGCACCACGCTGACGGTGGCCACGCCGGCGGTGCCGTTCTGGGCGGCGAAGCTCAGGTTGCCGGTGGCAGGGTCGATGGACGGGGCGGCCGCGAAGGCCAGGTTGCCGGTGCTGCCGGTGACGTTCACCGCGAAGGACAGGGTCTGGCCCGCCTCGTTGGCAGGGCCGGCGCTGATCGCCGTGGCGAAGCCGGCCTGCACGGTCGGACCATCGTCCTGGAAGACCGGGGCCGCCGCGGCCGGGATCACGAAGCTCGGCACATCGTTCACCGCGGTGACGTTCAGCACCAGCTCGACCGGCGCGCTCTGGTCGACGCCGCCGTTGGCGGTGCCGCCGTCGTCGCGCAGGGCGACGCTGAGGGTGGCGCTGCCGTTGGCGTCCGGGGCCGGGGTGAAGCTCAGCACGCCGGTGGCGCTGAGCGCAGGCGCCGCCTGGAACAGGCCGGGGTTGGAGTTGGACAGGACGACGAAGCTCAGGGTCTGGATGCCGCCGTCGTTGTCGTTGAGGTTGGTGGCCCAGGCGGCGCTGTAGGCGCCGCTGTCCTCCAGCACGGCGATCGGGCTCGGGCCCGGCGTGAAGCTGGGGGCATCGTTGACGTTGTTGACCTGGATGGTGAAGGTCTGGGCGGCGCTGGTGTCGACGCCGCCGTTGGCGGTGCCGCCGTTGTCGCTGAGCACCACGCTGACGGTGGCGGTGCCGCTGGTGCCGGCCTGGGGTGCGTAGGTCAGGGTGCCGTTCGGGGCGAGCGCCGGTGCTGCGGCGAAGGCCAGGTTGCCGGTGCTGCCGGTGACGTTGGCGGCGAAGCTCAGGGTCTGGCCGGCCTCATCGGCGGGGCCGGCGCTGATCGCGGTGGCGAAGGCGGCGACGGTCTGCGCGCCGGCTCCCTCAAGCACCGGCGGCGCCGCGGCCGGGATCACGAAGCTCGGCACATCGTTCACCGCGGTGACGTTCAGCACCAGCTCGACCGGCGCGCTCTGGTCGACGCCGCCGTTGGCGGTGCCGCCGTCGTCGCGCAGGGCGACGCTGAGGGTGGCGCTGCCGTTGGCGTCCGGGGCCGGGGTGAAGCTCAGCACGCCGGTGGCGCTGAGCGCAGGCGCCGCCTGGAACAGGCCGGGGTTGGAGTTGGACAGGACGACGAAGCTCAGGGTCTGGATGCCGCCGTCGTTGTCGTTGAGGTTGGTGGCCCAGGCGGCGCTGTAGGCGCCGCTGTCCTCCAGCACGGCGATCGGGCTCGGGCCCGGCGTGAAGCTGGGGGCATCGTTGACGTTGTTGACCTGGATGGTGAAGGTCTGGGCGGCGCTGGTGTCGACGCCGCCGTTGGCGGTGCCGCCGTTGTCGCTGAGCACCACGCTGACGGTGGCGGTGCCGCTGGTGCCGGCCTGGGGTGCGTAGGTCAGGGTGCCGTTCGGGGCGAGCGCCGGTGCTGCGGCGAAGGCCAGGTTGCCGGTGCTGCCGGTGACGTTGGCGGCGAAGCTCAGGGTCTGGCCGGCCTCATCGGCGGGGCCGGCGCTGATCGCGGTGGCGAAGGCGGCGACGGTCTGCGCGCCGGCTCCCTCAAGCACCGGCGGCGCGGTGGCCGGGATCACGAAGCTCGGCACATCGTTCACCGGCGTCACGGTGATCGTGAAGTTCGCCGGCGGCGATACGTCGACGCCACCGTTGGCGGTACCGCCGTTGTCGCGCAGGCGCACGCTCAGGTTGGCGCTGCCGTTGGCGTCGGCGGCGAGGGTGAAGCTGAGCACGCCGGTGGCGCTGATGGCCGGGGCCACCGCGAACAGACCGGGGTTGGAGTTGGCGGTGAACTCGAAGGTGAGTGTCTGCGTACCGCTGTCGCCGTCGCTGATCGCCGTGGCCCAGCTCTGCGAGTACGGCGCGCTGTCCTCCAGCACGGTGACCGGGCTGGGGCCGGGGGTGAAGCTCGGCGCATCGTTGACGTCATTGACCGTGATGGTCATGGTCGCCGTCGCATTCAGCGAGGGTGCGCCGCCGTCGCTGACCTGGACCTGCAGGGTGTAGGGCGAGGCGGCGATGCTCAGGGCGGCCGCGTTGGCGACGGTGATCTGGCCGCTGCCGGCATTGATCGCGAACACGGTCTGGCCGCTGCCGCCGACGATGCTGTAGCTCAGCTGGCCGTTGGCGCCGGCATCGGCGTCAGTTGCGACCACGCTGCCGACCACGTCGCCGTTGGCGGCGCTTTCGAACACGGAGAACGCCTGTGCCGCGATCTGCGGGGCCTCATTGAGGTCCTGCACCGTGACCGTGACCTGGCGGTTGAGGCTGAAGCCGGGCGCGCCCTGCAGGCTGACCGTGACGTCGAGGGTGAAGCTCGGCCGCGTTTCGAAATCCAGCTGGCTGCTGTCGGCGACGCGGATCTCGCCGGTGGCGTTGTCGACGCTGAAGCCGGCGCTCGGGGTCTGCGCGTTCAGGGTGAAGCGCAGCAGGGTAGAGAGCCCGCCCGGGGCGGCATTGATGCTGCCGACCAGGGTGTTGTTCGGGGCGTTCTCGTTGACGTTGAAGCTGGTGTTGAGGAAGGGCGGCACCAGCACCGGCAGGCGCATTTCGGTGACGTCGAAGCGGAAGAACACGCGGCCGGCCTCACGCGCGGCGAACACGCCGCGCAGGTCGACCTGCGGTTCCGGCTGGGTGGTGTCACCGGCCGGATCGGTCAGCAGGGCAGCCACGTCCCAGTCGCCGATCTCGCCGTCGAGCAGATAGCCGGCGGCCCAGGCGATACCGGCGCTGGACAGGGTGCCGACCATCAGCGCGGCGAGCATCAGGCCAGGGTGGCGTCGAAGCGTCCAGGCGGCGGCGACGCCCAGCGCCAGGCAGAGCAGGATCAGCGACCACGCGCCGGCGGCCGGGATCACGGCCGGTCGCGGCAGTGCCGGCGGCAGCGGCGGCACGCCCACGCCCACTGCGAGCACCGGGCCGGCGGCATCCGCCGCGCCCAGCAGTGGGCTGCTGGCGAGGAAGGTCAGGTTCCAGTCGCTGGCGATGTCCTCGCCGAGCAGGGCGCGCTCGAAGCCGAGCTCGACCACATCGCTGGGGCCGGGGCCGCGGTCGGCGCCGACCGGGTGACCGGCGGGGAGGCTCTGCGCTGCCCCGAAGCTGCCGCCTGAGCACAGCCGCAGCGCCTGGGTCTGCACCAGCAGGGGCTCGAAGCTGACTTCGGCGTCGAGACGCGCGTCGATGCCCGCTGCGGTGCCGTTCGGCGTGACAACGCTGCAGCCGGTGGCGGCGTCGTTGTCGCTGTCGATCAGCACGGAGTAGGTATAGGCCTGCGCGGCCAGAGGTGCGGCGCCCAGCGCGATCAGCGTGGACAGCAGCACGCGGCGCGCGGCGCCGGCGAATCGGATCTTCATGTGGTTTCCCCGTGGTGTAGCGCGACCTGCCCGCTCGCGATGCGGACAAACAGTCGACGCGGTCACAGTGTCCGCTTATCCAGCAAGCGAGAAAAGCCCCGGAAGTCCTTCATTTGGCTGTGAATGCCTGCGCGCTGCAGGAAATCGGGCGGCGGGCCTGTCAGATCTGACAGGTCAGGTGCTCCGGCATACGGTCCTGAGACGCTGGCTTCAGTCCACCTGCGAGCGCAGGAAGCGCGCCATCGAGGGCGGCGGCTTGGGGCCTTCAAGCTCGCGCGCGATGTCGACGTAGCCGCGGGTCAGCGCGACTTCCGCGGCGCTGCGCGCCAGGCTGTCGCGCAGCGCGGGCTCGGCGCCGGCGCGCAGCAGGCGCTGCACCAGCGGCAGCAGGCCGTGCTGGGCGGCCCAGTGCAGCGCCGAGAAGCCGCGCTGATCCTGGGCGTCGGGGGCGGCGCCGAGTTCCAGCAGGGCTTCGAGCTGGGGCAGCAGCGCCTCCGCCTGCAGCGGCGTGCCCGGCAGCTCGGCTGCGCCCAGCAGCAGCAGCAGCGGCGTCTCGCCCATGACATTGGCCTGAGCGAGCTGCGGGCTGTTGGGCGACAGCGCACTCCACAGCGCCAGTGCGGGCCTGGCATCGGTGCTGCGGCAGCCGAAGCGCGCGGCGTGGTGCAAGGCCGTGTTGCCCTCGGCGTCGATCGCCGAGCGTTCGGCGCCGTGCGCCAGCAGCAGATGCACGCAGCGGCTCTGCCCGAGTGCGGCCGCCAGCATCAGCGGCCGCAGGGCGCCGGGCAGGGTCTGTTCGACGTGGGCGCCGCCGGCGAGCAGCAGTTCGACTGCTGCGGCATGCCCTTGGCTGATCGCCGCGGTCAGGGCGGTCATGCCGCTGTCGGCCGCGATCGCCGGGTCGAGGCCGGCCTTCAGCAGCACCGCGACGACCTCGGCGTGGCCGCTGCCGGCGGCGCGCAGCAGGGCGCTGCAGCCACGGGCATCGCGAACGCCGGCGTCGAGGCCCAGTTCGAGCAGGCAGCCGCAGGCAACAGCGTCGCCGGCGACCGCCGCCGCGATCAGGTCGGCATCGCGCAGGGCGCGTCCCGGATGCGGCCAGCGCGGCCAGTCCAGCCAGCGCAGCAGGTCGGGATCGCCCGCATGCATGGCCTGGCCCAGCGGGCACTGACCGTCGGGACCGCGCCGGTGCGGACTGGCGCCGGCGCGCAGCAGGGCCTTGAGGCAGTCGAGGTCGGCGCGTTGCGCGGCCGTGGCCAGCGCGGACTGGCCGGTGCGGCTGCTGGCTTCGGGGTCGGCGCCCATGGCCAGCAGGCGCGCGAGCAGACGCGCCCAGCCCAGCTGCACGGCCAGCAGCAGGGGCGCATCGCCCTCGTCGGCGCCGAAAGGATCGGCGCCGGCTTCCAGCAGCCGCAGCGCGCGGGCTTCGTCCTCGCCGGGCTTCAGACGCGCATCGAGACAGGCGCGCAGGTACTGCGCAAGTCCGCCGCTGCCGGCCGGGCTGACCCCGAGTTCGAGCAGGGCGTCGAGCGCCTGCGGTGCAATCGCGGCGCGATCCAGCGCGATCGGCAGCAGGCGCTCGCGGCTGTGTGCACCGCTGGCGGGCAGGACCACAGCCAGTGCCGCCAGCGCGGCGCGCGGCTGCTGTGCGGCAAGGGTGTCGAACAGTTCGCAGAGCAGATCGGCAGGCGGGCGCAGCTCGCGAAGCAGGGCCGGCACCAGGTCGACGCGACCGCGGCGCAGGGCGCGCGCGAGGCGCTCGCCCATCTCGATGCGCTCGGCTTCGTCGACACCGTCGAGGACCGTCGGCGCGTCGTCGACGGCCGCCGGCAGCGGGTGGTCGGGGTCCATGCGGCCCACCAGGTCCCAGCGCTGCGCGCCGCGCGCCAGATCCAGGGCGCTCTGGCCGTTGGCGCAGACCTGTTCGCAGCGCGCGCCCATCTGCAGCAGCCGGGTGACGACCTCGGCGTCGGCACGCGCCGAGCCGCAGGCGATGTGCAGGGCGCTGCGCCCGCCGGCGTCGAGCGCGTCGACCGGCGGCGACTTGCGGCGCAGGGCTTCGATGACCGCGACCGAACCGGCGCGCGCCGCTTCCATCAGCGGCGTGACACCGTGCTCGTCGGCGCGCGCGGCATCGGCGCCGGCACGCAGCAGGACAGTGGCGATCGCCGCGTTGCCGGCGAGGCAGGCCTCCAGCAGCGCACTGCGCCCCAGCCGGCCGCGCGCGTCGACCTTGGCCTTGTGCCGCAGCAGCAGCTCGACCCCGGCCGGATCGTCATCGCCGGCAGCGGCGGCCAGCAGGGCCGGCTGACCGCCGTCCGGCTCGCAGCGCGCATGCCGCTCCAGCAGGAAGCGCGCGAGCCGCCAGCTGCCGGCGGCACAGGCCTCGAACAGGGGGCTGCGACCACCGCGGTCGAGGGCGTTGATGTCGGCGCCGGCATCCAGCAGCTGCGCGGCCACTTCGGGGTCGCTGCTGCGGGCGGCGAAGTGCAGCGGACTGCGGCCGTCGGCGTCGACGAGGCGCGGATCGGCGCCGTTGGCCAGCAGCATGGCGACCGCATCAGGTCGGCCGTGGTAGCTGTCGCGGGTGGCTGCCAGCAGCGGCGTCAGGCCGGCGCGGGCCGCATTCAGATCGACCCCGCGCAGGATCAGCTCGCGCAGCAGGCGCAGGTCCGACAGCAGGGTCGCGAGCACCGCCAGGTCGCGCTGATCGCGGCCCTCCGGGGGCTCGGGTGCCGCGCTCGCGCGATCGCAGTCGGCGAGCAGGGCGAGCGCGCGCTCGACGTCGCCGCGCCGCGCCGCTGCATACAGCTGCGCGCGCGGACCCTCCGCCGCTGCCGGCTCGGACGGTTCGGCGGCGGGCTCGACCGTGGCGCTCGCCGGCGGCGCTGGCGCAGCGCTCGCCTGCACCGGCGCCTCGCCCTCGGCAAGCACGCAGGACTGCACCCGGCGCGCCAGCACGAGTGCGCACAGAGGTGCCAGCAGCAGGCCGTGCACGGCGATCGCCAGCACCAGCGGCGGCGACCCGCGGGCGCCGTCCGCCGTCAGTGCGACCAGCGCCGGGGCCAGCATCAGCAGCACGCACAGCGCGCCCAGCGTGGCGTCGAGGAATTCCACCTGGCCGCGCTCGAACAGACGCCGGCTGTGCAGGCGCGCACGCGCCAGATGCTGGCCCAGGCTGCGGCGGGTGATCGGTTCGGGCAGGAACAACAGCACCGGATCGGTGAACACCCGGCTGGCCAGCAAGCCGGCGACGGCCACGCCCGCACACAGCAGCAGCACCGCGCGCAGCGCGCCGGATTCGAGCAGCCCGGCGAACGGCCAGGCAATGAGCGGTACACCGACCAGCAGGGCGATCAACAGCAGCGGGCCGGCGCCCAGCAGGCCACGCGACAGTGCCGACGCCGCCCGCGGCACCGGCAGCCGGGCGCTGGCCAGCACCGCACCGGCCAGCTGCAGTCCGAACGCGGCGGCCAGCAGCGGCAGGCCCCACAGGCGGTCGGGGGCGATGCCGGCGAGCGCGTGTGCGGCGATCAGCAGCGGCGCCGACAGCGCGGTGGCCAGCGGCAGCGCCGCCGTTGAAGCCCGCACCGGGAGCTCAGCCGCCATGCGCTGGCATCATGTCCGGCAGGCTGTGGCTTGGCGGCGGCAGCTGCACGTGGAAGCCGCGCTCGCGCAGGTTGGCGCGCACCACCGCGGCGTCCTCGCGGGCCAGCCGGCGATCTTCGGTGAGCTCGAAGCTGAGCGCCGCGACCAACGGCAGCAATCCGTCGCGCAGGGCCTCGGGCAGCAGTTCGAAGGCGCCCTCTTCGCGCAGGTAGACGTAGGTGTCGGCGCGCTTTTCGCTGCGGTAGACGTAGCAACGCATGGGCGTGGGCATCAGTGGCTGTGCGGGGAATGCGCGAAGGATAGCGCTGCGGGGGGACGTGCGGCGGCCCTGCGCGGGATCGGCGTGCCGGCCCGGCCGCGGCTGCCGCCACAATGCGCCCCTTTGCGCGCCACGCGCGCGCCCCCGGCCCGGAGCCTTCACCATGTTCGACGTCCTGCTGTACGAGCCCGAGATCCCGCCGAACACCGGCAACGTGATCCGTCTGTGCGCGAACGCCGGCGCGCGCCTGCACCTGATCCGTCCGCTCGGGTTCGAGCTCGACGACGCGCGGCTGAAGCGCGCCGGCCTCGACTACCACGAGTACGCCGAGCTGCAGGTCCACGACTCCCTGCCCGCGGCCCTGGACGCACTGCGGCCGCCGCGTCTGTTCGCGCTGTCGACGCGCGCCCGGCGGCGCTACGACGAGATCGCCTTCGCGGCCGGCGACGCCTTCCTGTTCGGACCGGAGAGCCGCGGCTTGCCCGCCGAGGTGCTGGCGGCGATTCCCGAGGACACCCGGCTGCGCCTGCCCATGCATCCGGGCAACCGCAGCCTGAACCTCTCCAACGCGGTGGCGGTGCTGGTCTTCGAGGCCTGGCGGCAGCAGGGCTTCGCTGGCGGAGCGTGATACAGCGCACGTTTGCAACTGAACCCCGTTAAAGGGGGGTTAAAGCGGCGTCCTGCGAATTTCCTTTGTGCAACAAAGGTTTGACGCAGGGAATTCAAGCTGGTTATGGTTCCGCGGTCCCAACGGCCGCGAGCCTTCGCCAGTGCATTCCAACGACTCGACGCCCGCTGCCGCGCAGCCCCGACCCCCCCAGGCCGTCCGCCGCAGCCCCAGCGCCGAAGCGCAGGTGCCCGAATCCACGCAGCGCCCCCGTATCGCCCTGTCGGCGCTCGCCCGCTTCCGCCGCGAGCACTGGTTCCTGGCCAGCATGCTGGCCACCGTATCCACGTTCGTGGTGCTGACCATCCCCGGCTTCGCGGGGGCGAGCCTGGAGCCGCGCAATCCGGCGCGCGAGTACCTGGAGCTCGAGCTGCCGCAGCTCGCCGAGATCAGCGGCAGCGACGCGGCCGCCGCGGTCGAGGCGCCCGTCTCCGCCAGCGATTGGACTGTGGTCACCGTCAAGCCCGGCCAGACGCTGGGCGCGATCTTCAGCCAGCAGGGGCTGTCGGCCACCTTGATGCACCGCCTGCTGGAGCATCCCGGCGCGCGCGAGCCGCTGACCCGCTTCCGCCCCGGCGCCGAGTTCGCCTTCGACATCGCCGCCGACGGCAGCCTGCGGGCCCTGCGTTTCGACCGCGACGAGGCCACCCGAGTGGTCCTGCACGTCGACGGCAGCGACATCCGCGAGGAGAAGATCGAGCGCGAGGTGCAGCGTCGCGTGCAGATGGCTTCGGGCACCATCACCGAGTCGCTGTCGGAAGCCACCGCCCGCGCCGGCATGTCCACCGCCAGCATGCTGGAGATGGCCAAGGTGTTCGGCTACGACATCGACTTCGCCCAGGACCTGCGCGTCGGCGACAGCTTCCATGTGGTCTACGAGGACATCTACCGCGACGGCGAGCGCCTGCGCGGCGGTGACATCCTGGCGGCGACCTTCATCAACCAGGGCAAGACCTACCAGGTCTTCCGCTACACCTTCGCCGACGGCAAGACCGAGTACTACGACGGCGACGGCCGGCCGATGAAGAAGTCCTTCCTGCGCATGCCGATCGACTTCGCCCGCCTGAGCTCGCGCTTCTCGAACGCACGTCGCCACCCGGTGCTGGGCACGGTGCGCGCGCACCGCGGCGTCGACTACGCCGCCGCCACCGGCACCCCCATCAAGGCCGCCGGCGATGGCCGCATCACCTTCGCCGGCTGGCGCAGCGGCTACGGCCGCACGGTCATCCTTGACCACGGCAACGGCGTCACCACGCTGTACGCCCACATGTCGCGCTTCTCCAGCTACAAGACCGGCGCGCGCGTCAGCCAGGGCGCGACGATCGGCTATGTCGGCGCCTCGGGCCTCGCCTCGGGCCCGCATCTGCACTACGAATTCCGCGTCCACGGCGTGCACCGCGATCCGTTGACCGTGACCATGCCCAAGCCCGAGCCGCTGCCGGCCGCCCAGCTGGCGCGCTTCCGCGAGCAGACCCAGCCCATGCTGGCGCGCCTGCAGCAGATGCAGGCCACCGCCAGCGCGCTGGCCTCGCGCTGATCGCTCGCGCATGGCCGCGGGCGAGGATGGCCTCTACCTCGGCCTGATCTCCGGCACCAGCGCCGATGGCATCGACGTCGCCGCCGTCGATCTGCGCGGCGCGCGGGTTGCGCTGGTGGCGGGTCGCACCTATCCCTGGGACGCGACCCTGCGCGCGCAGATCCTGCGCGTCTCCCAGCACGAGCCGCTGATCTCGCTCGACGAATTCGGCGAGCTCGAAACCGCAGTCGCCGATGCCTTCGCCGAATCGGCGCTGCGCCTCATCGACGACTTCGCGCTCGATCGCAGCGCCGTGCGCGCGATCGGCTCGCACGGCCAGACCCTGCGCCATCGGCCGAGCGGCCCGCGGCCCTTCACCCTGCAGATCGGCGACCCCTCGCGCATCGCCGAACGCACGGGCTGCACCGTGGTCGCCGATTTCCGCCGCCGCGATGTCGCCGCCGGCGGCCAGGGTGCGCCGCTGGTGCCGGCCTTCCATCGCGCGGTGTTCTCCGATGCCAGCGAAGCGCGCGCCGTACTCAATATCGGTGGCATCGCGAACCTGAGCCTGCTTGGCGGCAGCGGCACCAGTGTGAGCGCAGACGTAGAGGCGCCGGTGCTGGGCTTCGACTGCGGCCCCGGCAACGGCCTGATGGACGCCTGGTGCCTGCGCCATCGCGGCCAGGCCTTCGATGCCGGCGGCGCCTTTGCCGGCGAGGGCGAAGTCCACGCCGAGCTGCTGCAGCGCCTGCTGGCCGATGCCTACCTCGAGGCGCCGCCGCCGAAGAGCAGCGGCCGCGATCGCTATCACCTGGCCTGGCTGGAGTCGCAGATGGCCGGTGTGTCGGCGTCGCCAGCCGACGTCCAGGCGACCCTGCTGGAGTTCACCGCCGCCAGCATCGCGCAGGCGCTTGCGCGCTGGCAGCCGCAGGGCCGGCGGGTACTGGTCTGCGGGGGTGGCGTGCACAACCCGCGGCTGCTGGCGCGGCTGGCCGCGCGCCTGCCCGGGCGCACGGTTGAATCGACGGCCGCCCACGGCGTCGACCCCGACTTCGTCGAGGCCATGACCTTCGCCTGGCTGGCGCGAGCAACCCTCGCCGGCCGCGCCGGCAATCTGAGCGAAGCCACCGGTGCGGCGGGTCCGCGCGTGCTGGGCGGGATCTTCCCGGCCTGAGTCCGCAGCGAGAGCGAGCGGCCGCTGCCATCGACGCGGCTGTCTCGCCAGTCTGCAATCGAGCCCGATCTCAATGGAGCCCGAGGTAGCGGCGGATCGCCTCGGCCTGCGCATGGCCGCGCAGCCAGCGCGCGAAGTCCTGCACGCGCGCGTGGTCGGCGTCGCCCAGCAGTTCGCGCAGGCGCCCCTCGCGGTGGGCCGCGGCCTCGCGCTGGCGGATGCCGAGCTGCCACATCTGGCTGAAGATGCTGGGCAGGTGCTGGCGCAGCTCCAGCGCGCCGAGGAGGTTCCACTCGCCGGCATCCAGCCAGAACTCGCCGCAGTGGCCGCACAGGTCGAGCCGGTTGTCGACGCCGGCATCGATCCGGAACTTGCCCATGAAATGGCGGCACTTGGGGCAGGTCAGCGCCGCGCCGCTGTCGCTGATCTCGATCGCTTCGACGTGTCCGGCCCAGGCGGTCTCACCGCCGGACTCGGCCCACTGGCGCGCGACCGGTACGGCGAGCAGCACGCCGCCGCAGCCTGAGCAGCCGAGGCCGCCGAGGCCTGCGTCCAGCTCGGTGGCAACGAGGGTCGGGGTCTGGCAGGCGGGGCAGTGCATGTGGGGGCTCCAGAGCGCTTGGCCCGGGGCAGGACGCGCCGACCTGCGGGGCGTGACAGTCGCGTGATGTGATGGCGGTGACCGCGCGCGGCGGTCTCAGTCGCCCTCGGCCGCCAGCAGTACGCGATCGCGGCCGGCGCGCTTGGCCTGGTAGAGCGCCCGATCGGCGCGCTCCAGGGTGTCCGAGAGCGCATCGCTGGCGAAACGGCCTAGGGCGATGCCGCCGGACAGCCGGATCGGGAAGGGCAGGCCCTCGCCGGCGGCGCAGCGCGCGCGGACCTGGTCGGCTACCCGCTCCGCAGCCGCCGCACCGGCGCCGGGCAGGAACACGCCGAACTCCTCGCCGCCCATGCGGAAGGCGAGGTCGTCGTCGCGCACGCTGGCAAGAAGGATGCCGCCCAGCGCACGGATCACCTCGTCGCCCACGGCGTGGCCGTGCTCATCGTTGATGCGCTTGAAGTGGTCGACGTCGAGCACCAGCACGGCGAAGCGCTCCGCGCGGTCGAACTCGCCGGCGACGATGCGCTGCTCCACCTCGTCGAGCGCGCGCCGGTTCATCAGCCCCGACAGCGCATCCTGGCGGGCCTCGCGCAGCAGCTTGATGTTGGCGTGGACCAGCTCGCGCTGGGTCGCGGCCAGCTCGTCCTGGCGCTGGCGGTGGGCGCCGAGGCTGGCGTGCAGCTCGCGGTTGCGCCGATGCAGCTCCAGCAGGCGCATCACCTGCCGCGAGAGGGCCTGCAGCGCCTCGATCTGATCGGCGGAGAAGCGCCCCGGCTGGTCGTCGAACACGCACAGGGTGCCGAGCGCGATGCCGTCGGGGTCGACCAGCGGCGCCCCCGCATAGCGGCGGATGAAGGGTGGGCCGACCACCGTGGCGAAGTGCGCGAAGCGCGGGTCGTGACGCGCGTCCTCGACCTCCAAGACCCGATCCGGCGTGCGGATCGCGGTGTCGCACATCGCGGTGGAGCGCGCGGTCTCGCGCAGGTCGATGCCGATGCCGGCCTTGATCCACTGGCGCTCGCGGTCCATCAGGGTCACCGCCGCATAGGCCGTGCCGGCCACCGCCTTGGCCACGATCGCGAGCTCGTCGTAGGCGCGCTCGGGCAGGGTGTCGAGGATGCGATAGCGCGCCAGCGACTGCTGCCGAGCGAGTTCCTGCGGGGAAGCTGCGTTCACCGGTGGCTCCCGTTCCGACGCGCCTGGGCGTGCTGTCGCGCCAGCTCTGCAACGCACATGCCGCCAGGCGCGCCATGGCACTGGCGTCTGCGGACGCATCGGAGCGGTCGGCACCGCGTGCATGCGCGGCGGCCTGCATCGACGGGGCGGCGCGCGCCCGGGTCCTGCATTCCCATGGGGACGAGGTCACCCAAGCTTGTGCAGGGCCTCGATGGCTTCCTTCAGCGCGCGGCTTTCCTCGTCCTCCCAGGTGCCGGTCAGCCGCGCGATATCCCCCGGCAGGGGCATCTCGGGCTTCTCCATGCCGAGCGCCTGGCGCAGCAGGCTGAGCACCACATCGTTGATCGGCCAGCCGCGATCGCGAGCCATCCGCTTGATGCGCTCGGCGATGTCGGGGTCGATGTCCTTGACGAGAATGTCGGGCATGCAGGGGCGCGAGCGGGAACGCGGCGCGGGCCGCGAAGTGGCGGTACGGTCGCGGCATGGCCGCGGGCGGCAGCGACGACACCCCTGTATGCCGCCGCTGGCCGGTCACCGTAGCACAGCGGCCGGACGCAACGAAAACCCTACGGGCGCACCGCGGCCTCAGCGGCGCCCGGCATCACCCAGCGAGCGGTCGATCAGGCCGGAGCGCAGCATCGCCACGTACAGGAAGACACCGGGCAGGGCCACCACCGTGGTGAGTACGTAGAAGTTCACGTAGCCCAGCATCTCGATCAGGCCGCCGGCGGTCGTGCCGGTGATCAAGCGTCCGACCACGCTGGCGGCCGCCGACAGCAGCGCGTACTGGGTGGCGGTGAAGGCGAGGTTGCACAGCGCCGACAGATAGGCCACCACCACCACGCCGCCGATGCCGCTGGCGGTGTTCTCGAAGGCGATGGTGAAGGCCAGCAGGGCGTTCGAGTGGCCGATGTAGGCCAACACGGCGAAGCTCAGGTTCGACACCGCCATCAGCACCAGCGCGATCAGCACCGAGCGCTGCATGCCCAGGCCCGAATACAGCAGGCCGCCGAGGAAGATGCCGATCAGGTAGGCGAAAAAACCGACGCCGACGTCCCAGGTGGCGATCTCCTCGTTGCTGAAGCCGAGATCGTTCAGCAGCAGGCGCAAGGTGAGGTTGGCGAGGGTGTCGCCGATCTTGTGCAGCAGCACGAACAGCAGCACCAGCAGGGCGCCGCGCCGGGCCATGAATTCGACCAGCGGCGCCACCACGCTGGCGACGAAGCCGCCGGCGCGCTCCAGCACGCGGTGGCGTTCCGGCTCGCCGAGCAGCAGGCCGGTCAGCATCGCCGGCAGGGCGAAGGCCGCGCAGAGCAGGTAGGCGAGGCTCCAGTCCGCGCGTGCGGCCACCCACAGCGCCAGCGAACCCGCTGCCACCGAGCCGATGCGCCAGCCGTACTGCGACATGCCGGAGCCAACGCCGAGCTGCTCGGGTTTGAGCGTCTCGATCCGGTAGGCGTCGATCACGATGTCGTAGGTCGCTCCGGCGACCGCCACCGCGATGGCCGCCGCGGCGAACAGCAGCAGGTCGTCCTTCGGATCCAGCAGCGCCAGCCAGGCCACCGCAGCCATCACCAGCGCGCCGGCGAAGATCAGCCAGGACACGCGCTGGCCGAGCCGGCCCAGCAGGGGCAGGCGCAGCGAGTCGACCAGCGGCGACCAGATCCACTTCAGGTTGTAGACCAGGAAGGCCAGCGAGAACGCAGTGACGCTGCGCTTGTCGATGCCGTCCTGGGCCAGGCGCGTGGTCAGGGTGGCGCCGATCATCGCGTAGGGAAAGCCCGAGGACAGACCCAGCATCAGCGCTGCCAGCGGTTCGCGCTCGACATAGGGGCGCAGGGCGGCCGGCACATGCCGGCGCCAGTCGATGGCGCTGGTCATGCGTAGTCGACCACGTAGGGCGCGTGGTCGGAGAACTTCGGTTCGGCGTGGATGGCGCAGTCGCGCAGCGACTCGCGCAGCACCGGCGAGACGACCTGATAGTCGATTCGCCAGCCGACGTTCTTGGCGCGCGCGGCGCCGCGCTGGCTCCACCAGGTGTAGTCCTCGCCCTCGGGGCGCAGGTGGCGGTAGCTGTCGACCCAGCCCTGCTCGCCGAACAGATGATCCAGCCAGGCGCGCTCCTCGGGCAGGCAGCCGGAGTTCTTCTGGTTCGAGGTCCAGTTCCTGATGTCGCGGCGGGTGTGGACGATGTTCCAGTCGCCGCAGATCACGTAGCGCCTGGATGAGCGCATCCACCCGGCGAGGATCGGCGCGAACCAGTCCATGCAGCGGAACTTGAACTGCTGGCGCTCGTCGCCCGAGGAGCCGGAGGGGAAGTACAGCGAGACCACGCTCAAGTCGCCGAAGCGCGCTTCGATATAGCGGCCCTCCTCGTCGAATTCGTCCCAGCCCAGCTCGGTCAGCACCGCATCCGGCGCCTGCCGCGCATAGATGCCGACGCCGCTGTAGCCCTTCTTGGTCGTCGCGTCGCGGAAGTGGGCGTGCCAGCCGGCGGGTCGCAGCGCCGGGTCAGCCAGCTGTTCGGCCTGGGCCTTGGTCTCCTGCACGCAGAGCACGTCGATGTCCTGGGCGCCGAACCAGTCGAAGAAGCCTTTGCTGGCGGCGGAGCGGAGGCCGTTGGCGTTGAAGCTGCAGATGCGCATTTGAGAGCCGGGATTTGGGAATCGGGATTCGGGATTCGCAACAGCGGACTGAGACGGGCATGGGGCTGCGCGCTGTGCGCGCGCATCTCGCAAAGACAGCTGCCCAGGCGTGGAGGCTGTACTGCGCATGGCCCGCCCGCGGCGAAGCTGGGATGATAGCGGGCTTTGGTCGGATGCCCGGAGTGAGCCCCATGCAGCAGGCGATGCAGGACTACCAGCAGCGGTTTCTGGAGCTCTCGATCGAGCGCTCGGTGCTGCGCTTCGGCGAGTTCACCCTGAAGTCGGGGCGGATCAGCCCGTACTTCTTCAACGCCGGGCTGTTCAATACCGGCGGCGCGCTGGCGCGGCTGGCCGAGTGCTATGTCGAGGCGCTGCTGGCTTCGGGGCTCAGGTTCGACATGCTGTTCGGGCCGGCCTACAAGGGCATTCCGCTGGCGACCGCGGTGGCGACTGCGCTGTACGCGCGCGGCATCGACGTGCCGGTCGCCTTCAATCGCAAGGAGGCCAAGAGCCATGGTGAGGGCGGGCGCCTGATCGGCGCGCCGCTGTCCGGCCGCGTGCTGATCGTCGACGACGTCATCACCGCCGGCACCGCGATACGCGAGTCGCTGGGCTTCATCCGCGAGGCCGGCGCCGAACCCTGCGGCGTGCTGATCGCGCTCGACCGCCAGGAGCGCGGCGCCGGTGAGTTGTCCGCCGTGCAGGAACTTGAACGGCAGGCCCAACTGCCCGTGATCGCCATCGCGCGGCTGGCGGAACTGCTTGCCTATACTGCAGGTCGACCTGAGCTGGCCGAACATCGCAGCCGCCTGCTGGCCTATCGCGACACCTACGGCAGCGCCAACTGACCCGCCTGCCCCGCCACCCGAGGTTTCGATCCATGCGTGTGCCCGCCCTGCTCGCCCCCGCCCTCCTCCTGTCCCTGCTGTCCGCGCCGGTGCTTGCGCAGAAGCTCTACCGCTGGGTCGACGCCGAGGGCAAGGTGCACTACACCGACACCCTGCCGCCGGAAGCGGTCGATCAGGCGCGTGACGAGATCAACAGCAGCGGCGTCACCGTCAACCGGGTCGAGCGCGCCCTGACCGAAGAAGAGCGCGCCGCCAAGCGCATCGCCGACGCCGAAGCCGAGCGTCAGGCGAACCTCAAGGCCGAGCAGGACAAGATGGACGCGGCCCTGATGGGCTCCTATGCCACCGAAGCCGATCTGGCCCGCGCCTACCGCGAGCGCTTCGACCTGCTCGACCAGTCGCTGGAAGCGGCGCGCGTCGGCATCCGCAGCCAGGAAAAGAGCCTGGAAGACCAGCTCGCCCATGCCGGCTCGCTGGAGCGCGGTGGCAAGCCGGTCCCGGCCACCGTGCAGAGCAGCATCGCGGCCGCGCGCAAGCAGGTCGAGGACCAGCGCGAGTACCTGCGCCGGCGCGAGACGGAGCTGCAGAACCTGCAGGCGGAGTACGACCGCATCCTGCAGCGCTACCGCCTGCTCAAGGCCGGCGGCTGATGCGCGTGCGGCCAAGGGCGCGCGCGTGAATGGCTGGGCTGTGAGCACGATCCGCCGGGCCCGATTCCACCGCCGCGCCGGCATGTGCGAGTCCACCGTCCCATCGACCGCGCATGCGCCTGCCCTTCGATAACGCCTTCCGTCGGGACTTGCCCGGTGATCCAGAGACCGGCAACTACACGCGGCCAGTCAGCGGCGCGCTGTGGTCGGCAGTGCAGCCCACGCCGGTGCCTGCGCCACGCCTGCTCGCGCTGTCGCCCGAGGTCGCCGCTGCGATCGGCTTCAGCCGTGAGGACACGGCAAGTTCGCGCTTTGCCCAGGTGTTCGCTGGCAACGCGCTGATCGACGGCATGCAGCCGATCGCCACCAACTACGGCGGCCACCAGTTCGGCCACTGGGCCGGCCAGCTGGGCGACGGCCGCGCGATCAGCCTGGGCGAGGTGATCGGCGCTGACGGTCGCCGCCACGAGCTGCAGCTGAAGGGCGCCGGCCCCACGCCCTACTCGCGCCGAGCCGACGGCCGCGCGGTGTTGCGCAGCTCGCTGCGCGAGTTCCTCTGCAGCGAGGCCATGCACGCGCTGGGCGTGCCGACCACGCGAGCGCTCTCGCTGATCGCCACCGGCGACGCGGTGGTGCGCGACATCCTCTATGCGGGTGATCCGAAGCCCGAGCCCGGCGCCATCGTCTGCCGCGTTGCGCCGAGCTTCCTGCGCTTCGGCCACTTCGAGCTGCCGGCCTCGCGCGGCGAGCATGCGCTGCTGCGCCAGCTGTGGGACTTCATGTGCGCCCGCGACTTTCCCGAGTACGAAGCTGCGGCCGAGCGCGACGCCCAGGTGTTCCGCGCGATCTGCGAGCGCACTGCGCTGTTGATCGCGCACTGGATGCGGGTCGGCTTCGTGCATGGGGTCATGAACACCGACAACCTGTCGGTGCTGGGGCTGACGATCGACTACGGCCCCTATGGCTGGCTGGAGGATTTCGATCCGGCCTGGACGCCGAATACCACCGACGCCGAAGGTCGCCGCTACGCCTTCGGCCGGCAGCCGCAGATCGCGCACTGGAACCTGTCCTGCCTGGCCGGCGCGCTGTCCTCGTTGTTCGCGGACCAGGAACCGCTGCGCGAGGGCCTGCGCGCCTATGCCGAGACCTTCAACCGCGCCCACGCCGAATTCAATGCCGGCAAGCTCGGCCTGCTCGAACCGCGCACCGACGACACCGTGCTGGCGCAGCGCCTGTACGCGTTGATGCATGCGGCCCAGCTCGACTTCACGCTGGGCTTCCGCGCCCTGATGGATTTCGAGGCGCCCGCAGCCTCGGTCGATCGGCTGCGCCCGGCCAGCTACGACGAGGCGGCGTTCGAGGCCCAGCGGCCCGCGCTGCTCGCCTGGTGTGTCGACTATGCGCAGCGGTTGGCCGGCGAAGGTGCGTCAGAGGCGCGACGCGCGCGCATGGCCGCGGTGAACCCGCTCTACGTGCCGCGCAACTGGTTGGCCCAGCAGGCCATCGACGCCGCCGAAGGCGGCGACCTCGCGCCCCTGCACCAGCTGCAGGCCGTGCTGGAACGTCCCTACGAAGAACAGCCCGGCGCCGAGGCCTACGCGCACAAGCGCCCCGACTGGGCGCGCCACCGCGCCGGCTGCTCGATGCTGTCCTGCAGTTCATAGGGTGGGCCCTGGCCCACCGGAGCTTCATGCCTGCCGCGCACAATGGCGCCCAGGCGGCTCGCCGAAACGCACACGGCCATCCGCCTGCACGCCAGATGCCGATGACCAAGGGCCGGCGCCGATGTCCTCACCGAGGCAAGCGTCAGGCGCATGGTGGGCCAGGGCCCACCCTATGCGATACCTTTGGCGGGCGAGGGCTCACCCTCCTCGTGTGCCGCGATCCACGGCCCGCCTCACACCGGCCCGAAGCGCCCGGCCTGGTAGTCGAGCATGGCCTGCTGGATCTCGTGCGGGTGGTTCATCACGAAGGGCCCGTACTGCACGATCGGCTCGCGCAGCGGGCGGCCGGCGACCAGGATCAGGCGCGCGGGCGCATCGCCAGCGGCGACACTCAGCTGGTCGCCATCCGACAGCAGGGCCATGACGTCGGTGCCGACCGTCTGGCCGGCGAGCTCGGCGCGTCCCTCGAACACGTAGGCGAAGGCGGTGTGGCCGGCCGGCATCGGCACCTCGAGTGAAGCGCCCGCCGGCAGGGCGATGTCGAGGTACAGCGGCGACGTCGCCTCGGCATCGACCGGACCGCGCACCCCGCCGTACTCGCCGGCCAGCACGCGCACCCTTGCCCCGGGCAGCGGCTCGACGTCGGGGATGCGCTCGGGCGCGATGTCCTGGTAGCGCGGCGCGCACATCTTCTGCGCCGCCGGCAGGTTGATCCACAGCTGGAAGCCGGACATCCGGCCCTCTTCCTGCTCGGGCATCTCCGAATGCACCAAGCCGCGGCCGGCGGTCATCCACTGCACCGAGCCCGACACCAGCAGGCCTTCATTGCCCTGGTTGTCGCGATGGCGCATGCGCCCTTCGAGCATGTAGGTGACGGTCTCGAAGCCGCGGTGCGGATGATTTGGGAAACCGGCGATGTAGTCCGCGGCTTCTTCCGAGCCGAAGTGGTCGAGCATCAGGAAGGGGTCGAGGTTGCGCAGCTCGGGGATGCCGATCACCCGGGTCAGGCGCACGCCGGCGCCGTCCGAGGTGGGCATGCCGCGCACGAGGCGGGTGACGCGACGGGGCTGGGTCATGGGGCTCTCCGGAACGGGGGACAGCCGCCAAGATGGTCTCCGCGGCCGCGCCACTCAAGCCTCGCCGCTGCAACGCTGCGTTGTGGTGAAGACGCGCTGGCGTGCGGCGGCGGATCCGGGCGCGCTCAGCGCGCGCCCATCGCCCGCGGCACCACCGCCATGGTCAGGCGCGAGATGCAGACCGGCTGGCCGGCCTCGTTCTCGATGCGGATGTCCCAGACCTGGGTGCTGCGGCCGACATGGATCGGCCGGGCGGTGCCGATCACCCAGCCAGTGGTCACGGCGCGCAGGTGGTTGGCATTGATCTCAAGCCCGACCGCCATCTGCGTGGCCGGGTCGACGCAGAGGCTGGCCGCCATGCTGCCCAGGGTTTCGGCCAGCGCCACCGAGGCGCCGCCATGCAGCAGGCCGAAGGGCTGGTGGGTGCGATGGTCGACCGGCATGCGGCCGCGGATGAAGTCCTCGCCCACCTCCAGCACCTCGATGCCGAGATGCTGGACGAGGGTGTCGGCGCTGCCGGCGTTCATCGCGGCAGCGTCGACTTCGCGCAGGAAAACCCGCGCCAAGCTCAGCGCACCGTCATCAGGCCGGGGCGCCAGCTGCGGGTGTAGCCGGCGCGACCATAGCCGCTGCTGCCGCCATAGCCCACGCCGTAGTCGCGCTCGCGGCGGCGGTGGATGCGGCTGATCAGCTCCTCGCGACGCGACTCCAGGAAGTCGGCGCGGCCGACGGTGGCCGGGTCGAGGCCACGACGCTCGGCCTCGTGCTGGCGGAAATCGCAGAAGTCCTCGTAGGCCTCGATCTCGTTGTGCAGCTGGCGCAGGCAGAGCTCGATCATGATCGCGTCATCGAGGTAGCCCAGCACCGGCGTGTGGTCGGGGATGGCGTCCTGCGGGTTGACGAAGTAGACCAGGGCCGAGACCACGTGCTTGCGGTCTTCCTCGGGCAGGGCGAAACCCTCGTCGTTCAACATCGCGATCAGCGAGTCCAGGCCTTCCAGGCGCTGGCGGATGAAGTCCGGCAGGCTCTCGACCTGAGCGGCCTTCAGCAGGTCGACCGCGGCCTTGACGATCTCGTCCGGCGACTTGGCGCTGGCTTCGGACGCTGCCTGGGCGGCGCGGAAGCGCTCGATGTCCTTGTCGCTGAGTTCGATGTTGATGCTGAGAGGCATGGCGGTTCCTTGGCAGGGGAGGTCGACGGGGACAGCGGGGACGGACGCGCGCGCCCCGGAGCCTGCGCAGCCTAGCCAGCGCCCCGGAGACGGTCAATTGACGATCGTCACCGCTGGGCAATCGTTTTCGACGGCGCCCCCGCTTCGTGCTTCAATGCCCGCCGCAAGCGGGGGTGTCCGGCGGCAGCCGGGCTGAGAGAGTCCCTTTGAACCTGATCCGGCTCGTACCGGCGTAGGGAGCTTCGATTCGATGCGCGGTGACGGCCGAAGGTCGGCCCATCGCGCGCCGTGCCGGCGCCGCCGCTTGGACTCTTCCAGACCAAGGACCGCCGCATGAACGCCCTGCCCGAAGACTTCCAGCGCGCCACCGAAGCGCTGTCGGCCGATGTCACCCGCCCGATTCCGGGCTCGCGCAAGATCCATGTGACCGGCTCGCGCCCCGACCTGCGCGTGCCGATGCGCGAGATCCGCCAGTCCGACACCCCGGCCCTGTTCGGCGCCGAGCCAAATGCGCCGCTCAGCGTCTACGACACCTCCGGCCCCTACACCGACCCGCAGGCACGCATCGAGCTGACTGCGGGCCTTGCGCGTCTGCGCGAGGCCTGGATCGCCGAGCGCGGTGACACCGACGTGCTGGCCGGGATCAGCTCGCAGTACGGCCTGAAGCGCCTGCACGATGCCAAGCTCGACAGCGTGCGCTTCCCCAACCTGCGCGCGCCGCGCCGCGCGAAGGCCGGCGCCAACGTCAGCCAGATGCACTATGCGAAGCGCGGCCTGATCACGCCGGAGATGGAGTTCGTCGCCATCCGCGAGAACCAGCGCCGCGAGGCCATGGTCGAGCAGGTGCGTGCGCAGGGCCTGGCGCGTGGGCGCATGCACCCGGGTCAGGATTTCGGTGCATCGCTGCCCGTTCTGATCACGCCCGAGTTCGTGCGCGACGAGATCGCCCGCGGCCGCGCCATCCTGCCCAACAACATCAACCACCCCGAAAGCGAGCCGATGATCATCGGCCGCAACTTCCTGGTGAAGATCAACGCCAACATCGGCAACTCGGCGGTGACCAGCTCCATCGCCGAGGAAGTCGAGAAGATGGTCTGGGCCATCCGCTGGGGCGCCGACACCGTGATGGACCTCTCCACCGGCAAGCACATCCACGAGACCCGCGAGTGGATCCTGCGCAACTCGCCGGTGCCGATCGGTACGGTGCCGATCTACCAGGCGCTGGAGAAGGTCGGTGGCCGCGCCGAAGAGCTGAGCTGGGAACTGTTCCGCGACACGCTGATCGAGCAGGCCGAGCAGGGCGTGGACTACTTCACCATCCATGCCGGCGTGCGCCTGGCCTACATCCCGTGGACCGCCAAGCGCGTCACCGGCATCGTCAGCCGCGGCGGCTCGATCATGGCCAAGTGGTGCCTGGCGCATCACAAGGAGAATTTCCTCTACACCCACTTCGAGGAGATCTGCGAAATCATGAAGGCCTATGACGTGGCCTTCTCGCTGGGCGACGGCCTGCGCCCGGGCAGCATCGCCGACGCCAATGACGCCGCCCAGTTCGGAGAGCTCGAGACGCTCGGCGAACTGACGAAGATCGCCTGGAAGCACGAAGTCCAGACCATGATCGAAGGCCCCGGCCACGTGCCGATGCAGCTGATCAAGGAAAACATGGACAAGCAGCTGCGCGAATGCGGCGAGGCGCCCTTCTACACCCTGGGCCCGCTGACCACCGACATCGCGCCCGGCTACGACCACATCACCAGCGCGATCGGCGCGGCCATGATCGGCTGGTACGGCACCGCCATGCTCTGCTACGTCACGCCGAAGGAGCACCTGGGCCTGCCCAACAAGCAGGACGTGCGCGACGGCATCATCACCTACAAGATCGCCGCGCATGCCGCCGACTTGGCGAAGGGCCACCCGTCGGCGCAGATGCGCGACAACGCGCTGTCGAAAGCGCGCTTCGAGTTCCGCTGGGAAGACCAGTTCAACCTCGGCCTCGATCCGGAAAAGGCCCAGGAATTCCACGACGAGACCCTGCCCAAGGACGCCCACAAGCAGGCCCACTTCTGCTCGATGTGCGGGCCGAACTTCTGCTCGATGAAGATCACCCAGGACGTGCGCGACTTCGCCGCCGCCCAGGGCATCAGCGAACAGGAAGCGCTGGAGCAGGGCATGCAGCAGAAGGCCGAGGAATTCCGCGCGCAGGGGGCGGAGGTGTATCGCAAGGCCTGAGCATTTCCCGGCCCGACGTCGCCGTGCGGCCCTTCTGGCGGAAGCCTTGAATCGTCATCCCCGCGGAGCGCCAGTCCCTGAGAGGGCGGGGACGGGGCTCCAGACCTCTCGCGACGGAGGCTGGCATGCCTGGGCCCCGTTCCCCGCCTCCGCGAGGACAGGCTCTTCGCGGGGGCGACGGCAACAGATGTCGCAGCGAGCGTTGTGTTTCTCTGGAGCGTGTCAGCGCGGCGTCGCGGTCCAGGTGTTCTCGCAGCAGGGTCAGGATTCGTCATCCCCGCGAAGAGCCTGTCCTCGCGAAGGCGGGGACGGGGATCCAGTGGTCTTGCGACTGGGGCGGACCGGAACTGGGCCCCCCGCTTTCGCGGGGGCGACGATTCGTGGGGTCGCAAGCGTTCTGTTTCTTGAGAGCGTGTCAGCGCGGCGTCGCGGTGCAGGTGTTCTCGCAGAAGGGTCAGGATTCGTCATTCCCGCGAAGAGCCTGTCCTCGCGGAGGCGGGGACGGGGATCCAGTGGTTTCGCGACTGGGGCCGGCGGGGCTCGGCCCCCGCTGGCGTGGCCATCCGTGTGGCCAGTCCGTAAGCTCGCAGCGCGTCGCTGCGAGCGCACGGAGTCGGGAGCACGACGCATGGCGGCCGATCCAGCCGGCACCCCAGCACCATCGGTCCGCCAGGGCGGCCACTGCCGACGCCGATCGGCGAGCCTGCTAACCAGACCGCCGCGGCGCGCATCCAAGCCGCCATGAGCGCCGACCCCACCGCGATCCTCGATGCCGCCCGCAGCGGCGATGCCAGCGCCTTCCGCCAGCTGGTCGAGCTGAACAGCCGGCCGGTGTTCCAGCTGTGCTGGCGCATCACCCGCGACGTCGCGCTGGCCGAAGACGCGGCGCAGGAGGCCTTCTACAAGGCCTGGCGAGCGCTTGCCCAGTTCGATGGTCGCGCCGCGTTCTCGACCTGGCTGCATCGGATCGCCGTCAATGCCGCGCTGGAGCAGCTGCGCCGCAGCGCGCGCCATCAGCAGCTTCCGACCGCGATCGGCAGCGATGACGAGGACTCGCCATCGCTGGATCTGTTCGTCGACATCGAACCTGACCGGGACTCCGACACCCTGCACGCCGTGCCGGGCCCACAGGCGCATGCGCGCGGGGCGGAACTGGCGATGCGGGTGCGCGCCGAGCTGGAACGGATGAGCGTCATGGAGCGCACCGCTTTCGTTCTGCGCCATGTCGAAGGCGAATCGCTGGAGCAGATCGCCGCCCAGCTGTCGCTCAACATCGGCCAGAGCAAGCAGGCGATCTTCCGAGCCGTGCGCAAGCTGCGCGCGGCGCTGCAGGACTGGAGCTAGAGCATGACCACGATGCCGCCGATCAACGACAGCGAGCTGATCCTCTATCACTACCGCGACGGTCTGCCCGCGGCACGACTGCGCGAGATCGCTGCAGCCCTGGCGACTGATGCCGCGCTCTCGGCGCGCTACTCCGAGCTGTGCGCCACGCTCGATGCCAGCGCGCTGGATCTGCCGCCGGAGCCTGCCAGCGACCTGTCCGAACGCATCTGGCAAGGCCTGTCGCTGCGCGCGGCGGCCGATGTCGCGCAGCCGCCATCCCTTGCACCGCGCCGTCGGCAGGGTTCAGCGCGACGCCGACTGCAGCGGGGCTGGGCGGCGGGCTTGGCCGCAGCGGTGCTGCTGTCGCTGGGCTTCTTCGCCGGTCGCGAGCACGGCCTGCAGGAACAGCCGCCGACCCTCGTGGTCGCCAGCGATCGCGTCTACGCGAATGTTCTGGCCCAGCATCTCGACAGCACGCGGCATGCGCTGATGACCGCGGTGAACGCCGACAGCGACGGCCTGAGGTTCGGCAATGCGGAGTTGGCACGTGCACTCATCGACAACAACCGTCTCTATCTCGCCGCCGCGCGCCACAGCGGCGATGCCCGCCTGGTGGAGCTGCTGCAGGCGCTGGAGCCGGTGTTGATCGAGCTGGCTAACCCCGCCGGCTCCGGGGACATCCGAGTGCGTACAGGCCTGGGCGAGTTCGTCGAGCGCTCCGATCTGATCTTCCAGGTGCGCGCGGCGGAAGCCGGCCTGCGCGCCCGCCACTCGATCACCCGTACCTGACACCGCCAGGCGGAGCTCGCGTATCCGCCGCCTGCGGCACCCCACCCTCAAGGACAGGAGTCCTGCCATGCACACTCGAATTGCCCGTCCACCCCGGCTGCCGCTGCGCGCGCTCGGCTTCGCCCTGGCGCTGGCAGTGGGCTCAGCCGCCGCAGCCCCCGATGATCGCGCCATGGCGCCCAGCGGCAGCGCCAGCCAGGCTCTGTACTGGCAGGGGCACGAACAGTTGAAGCAGGGTCGCTGGGAGCAGGCCCTGCAGCAGTTCGTGGCGCTGGAGCAGCAGCTGCGTCGTGACGAGCCTGCCGCCGCCGACAGCGCGCTGTACTGGCAGGCCTATGCGCAGCATCAGGGGCGCCGCCTTGGCGAGGCCCGCGCCACCGTCGAGCGCCTGCAGCGTGAGTTTCCGCAGAGCCGCTGGCTGACGGACGCGCAGCGCCTGCTGGGCACGCCCGCTGCGGACGCTGCTTCCGCCGCAGCCAAGGACGCAGGCGCCGACGCCGCCGAGCGGGAAGAGCTGGTCGAATCGGCGTTGGCGGGCCTGCTGTCGGCACCGCCCGAGCGCGCGCTGCCGCTGCTGCAGCGGGTCATCACGGGCAACTACAGCGCGCGCAGCAAGGAGCGGGCGCTGTTCGTGCTGAGCCAGATCGATGATCCGCAGGCCAGCGCACAGATTCTGCAGATCGCCCGCAGCGGTGAGCCGGAGCTGCGCGACCGCGCCATCCGCATGCTCGGCATGTCCGGCAACGATGCCGCCCGGCAGGCGCTGCAGAGCCTGTATCGCGACAGTCCGGAGCAGAAGGTGCGGCGGTCGGTGCTGCAGGCCTGGATGATCAGCGCCGATGCAGCCGCGATGCTGCAGGCCGCGCAGACGGACGCGTCCAGCAGCCTGCGCGCCGAGGCCGTGCGTTTGCTGGGTGCGATGGGTGCCCTCGATGAACTGCGTGAGCTGCTGTCCGCCAGCAAGGACGCCGAAGTGCAGGCCTCGGCCCTCGAGGCCATGGGCATCGCCGGCGCCAGCGATGATCTGGCCGCGGTGGCCGCAGGCTCGGGCGCGCTTCCGCTGCGCCTGCAGGCCCTGCGCGGCCTGGGTATCGCCGGTGCCGGTGAGCGCCTGGTCGAGCTCTACCCGCGATTGCAGTCGGTGGAGCTGAAGGCGGCTGCACGCGAGGGTCTGCTCATCAGCGGTCACCAGAGCGGTCTGCGGCAGCTCTACAGTGCCGCGCAGGATCCGAATGAAAAGCGCGAGCTGCTCAAGCTGATCAGCCTGCTCGGCGGCGACGAGGCCCTGGACGCGATCGAACAGGCGATCGAGCAGGGAGAAGATCGATGAACGTCGTCGGCGCTGTCTGGGATCATCTGCGCCTGCAGCTGCACGACCTGCAGGGCTTCGTGCGCCTGCTGTGGAATCTGAGTCCGCTGCGCTGTCTCGGGCTGCTGATCGCCCTGCTCTGTCCGCAGCCCTCGCAGGGACAGTCGCTGGAGGGCGCCCCGAGCGAGGGCTGGGCCCGCTGGCAGGTGCCCAAGCAGGCCGGAACCGGTCGGGTGTGCTGTTTCGAAGGCGCAGGTCTGACGGGGCGCGGCTGCAGTCTGGACGCGCGCGCCAAGGGCTATCACCTCAATGCTTCGACTCCGGACGCGCCGGCGTCCGACCGGCTGGATGTCTACGTTCGCTTCGCCGCGGGCGAGCCGGTCGACCTGCGCGCCTACGATGGCGCCTGCCCGGTGCACTCGGCCTCGCCGCCCATCGAGCTCACCGCGGTCAGCCCGGAGAGCAGCGTTCGCTGGCTGGTCGCGCAGAGTGTCGCGGAGCAGCGCTCGCGCGGGTCGAAGACTGCCCTGGCCGACAGCGCCCTCACCGCCGTGGCCCTGCACGCCACCCCTGCCGCCACCGCAGCCCTGATCGATCTCAGCGCTGCCGACAGGCCCGAGGCGTTGCGCCGCAGCGCGACCTTCTGGCTGGGGCAGGCGCGCGGTGAAGCCGGCATCGAGCGGGTACTGGCGCTGTCGCGTGGCGCCGAAGCCGACGCCTTCCTGGAGCACCTTGCCTTCGTGCTCTCGCAGTCCGGGCTGCCGCAGGCGCGCGCAGGCTTGAGCGCCCTCGCCGACGCGGGGCGCAGCGACGAGGTGCGCGGCAGCGCCCTGTTCTGGATCGCGCAGGCCGGCTGGCAGGATGCCGAGCCGCGCATCCTCGCGGTCCTGGCAGACGATGCCTCGCCCGCGCTGCAGGAGAAGGCGGTGTTCGCGCTCAGCCAGCTGGAGAAGGGCGCCGACGAGGCTTTGATCCGGGTGCTGGAGGGACGCTATCCCCGCGCGGCCAAGAAGCAGGCGTTGTTCTGGTTGAGCCAGTCGGATTCCGAACTCGCCTTCGCATTCCTGGATCGCCATCTGAGCGAAGGCGCTCGCTGAGCCCCGGGCGTCGTCGGGCCTCCGGGACATCGCGCCGGACTTGGTCGCGTGTGCCGGGCTGCCCTCGGCACCCTCCGCCGAGTGGAGCCTCCGGCGGCGTTGGTGCGGGCAGCCAGGCCAATGTGCAACCAGACTGGATCGAGCGCACCTGCGCCCGGGCCGCAGCGCTGCTGCGGCTCATGCTGCAATCAATCAATGGCGTCGAAGGCGCGTTGTCCTTGAGCCCTGGGTTCCGACGCGGCGCTGGCCCAAGGGCCAGCGCTGTTCAGAATGGAGGTGCTTCGCTGGCGGCGGTTCTTTTCGCGACCGCCTTCTTGGCAGGCGCCTTTTTCGCAGCGGCCTTCTTTGCCGGCGCCTTTTTCGCCGCCGCCTTCTTCGCGGGCGCCTTCTTTGCAGGAGCCTTCTTCACCGCCGCAGGCGCCTTCGCGGCGGCGACCTTCTCGGTGGTCTTCTTCGCGCCGAAGCGGCCGCGCTTGGCGCCGCGCGCGGGGGCGGTGGCCATGATCGCTTCGCAGTCGGCCAGGCTCAGCGAGGCCGGCTCGACATCCTTCGGGATCTTGCCGTTCTTCTCGCCGTCGGTGATGTAGGGCCCGTAGCGGCCGTTGACGATCTCGATCGGGCTGCCCTCGAACTTCTTGATCAGGCGGTTGGCGGCGGCTTCGAGCTTCTCCGCCACCAGCGCCACCGCGCGCGGCAGCTCGATGGTGTAGGGATCGTCCTCGGTCTTCAGCGAGGCATAGGTGCCGCCCAGCTTGACGAAGGGCCCGAAACGGCCGACGCCGACCGTGACTTCCTCGCCCATGTGGGTGCCGAGGTTGCGCGGCAGCTTGAACAGCTCCAGCGCGTCCTCCAGCGTGATCGTGTGCATGCTCTGGCCGGCGCGCAGCGAGGCGAACTTGGGCTTGTCGGCGTCCTCCTTGGTACCGATCTGGGCGAAGGGCCCGTAGCGGCCGAGGCGCACGCTCACCGGCAGGCCGGTCTTGGGATCGTTGCCGAGCACGCGCGAGCCGCTGGCGTCGCTGCGGTCGACGGTCTCGATCTTGTCCTCGACCAGCGCCTTGAAGGGCTTCCAGAAGCGCTCCATCAGCGGCAGCCAGTCTTCCTCGCCGCGCGAGACCGCGTCGAGCTCGTCCTCGAGCTTGGCGGTGAAGTCGTAGTCGACGTACTGGGTGAAGTGCCCGGCCAGGAACTTGGCCACCGCGCGGCCGACATCGGTCGGACGGAAGCGGCGGTTGTCGAGCATCACGTACTCGCGCGACAGCAGGGTCTGGATGATGCTGGCGTAGGTCGACGGACGGCCGATGCCGAACTCTTCCAGGGCCTTGACCAGGCTGGCTTCGGAAAAGCGCGGCGGCGGCTCGGTGAAGTGCTGGTCGATGACGATGGCCGACAGCGGCACGATGTCGCCGGGCTTCATTGCCGGCAGCTTGCGGCCCTCGTCTTCGGCGTCGGCGGATTTCTGGTCGGTGCCTTCCTCGTACACGGCGAGGAAGCCGGGATCGATGATGGTGGTGCCGGTGGCACGGAAGCCGTGGTCGCGGCCGGCGGCGAGTTCGACGCTGACCGTGTTCATCGTGGCCGGCACCATCTGGCAGGCCACCGCGCGTTTCCAGATCAGCTCATAGAGCTTCTGTTCGTCCGGATTCAGGTACGCGGCCACCGACTTCGGCGTCAGCTTGGCCGAGGTCGGGCGGATCGCCTCGTGCGCTTCCTGCGCGTTCTTCGACTTGGTGCGGTACTCGTTGGCGGCCGCCGGCAGCGCATCGGCGCCAAACTCGCGGGCGATCACCTCGCGCAGCTCGGCCACGGCTTCCTGCGACAGATGGGTCGAGTCGGTACGCATGTAGCTGATCAGGCCGACCGTGCCCTGTTCGCCCAGGCTGACGCCCTCGTAAAGCTTCTGCGCGACGCGCATGGTGCGGCTGGTAGAGAAGCCGAGCTTGCGCGCGGCCTCCTGCTGCAGGGTCGAGGTGATGAAGGGCGGCGCCGGCCGGCGCTTGCGCTCGCGGCTCTGCACATCGCTGACGTGCAGGGCATCGCCGGCGGCCTTGACCAGGCGCGCGCGCGCGGCCTCGGCGTCGGCGGCATTGGTCAGGGTGAACTGTTCGACCTTCTTGCCATCGAGCTTGACCAGCTTGGCGTTGAAGGGGGTGACCGCATGCGCGAGCTGGGCCTCGGCGGTCCAGTACTCGCGCGGCACGAAGGCTTCGATCTCTTCCTCGCGCTCGACGATCATGCGCAGCGCCGGGCTCTGCACGCGGCCCGCGGACAGGCCGCGCTGCACCTTGCGCCATAGCACGGGCGACAGGTTGAAGCCGACCAGATAGTCGAGCGCGCGGCGCGCCTGCTGGGCGTTGACCAGGTTGTCGGAGACGGCGCGCGGCTTCGACATCGCTTCCTTGATGGCGCGCGGGGTGATCTCGGTGAACACCACCCGCTGCAGGGTCTTGTCCTTCAGCAGGCCACGCTCGCGCAGCACCTCGGCGATGTGCCAGCTGATCGCCTCGCCCTCGCGGTCCGGGTCGGTCGCGAGGAACAGGGCGTCGGCGGATTTCGCGGCCTTGGCGATGGCGTCGACATGGCGCTCGTTGCGGTCGATCAGCTCGTAGCGCATGGCGAAGTCGCGCTCCGGATCGACCGCGCCCTCCTTCGGCACCAGATCGCGCACATGGCCGTAGGAGGCGAGGACCTGGAAGTCCTTGCCGAGGTATTTGTTGATCGTCTTCGCCTTGGCGGGGGATTCGACGATGAGGAGGTTCTTGGCCATTTCAGTCCATCAGGGGCGTGAGGAGGACGCGGGCGCCGCGTCCTGTCGATGCGCCGGTCATTCGAAGGTGTGCAGTTAATCCCAGCGGCTGGAAGAGGCCGTGAGCAGCCGGACGCCGTTTCGGCGCGGCGACGGGCCCATTCCTGTCCGGGAGGGCCTTCCTTTCCAGTGTCACCACAGGGGATGACGGCAAGTCAAGCCGGTTCGGCCAGCCAGACGCGGCCATGTCCCGGCAGGGGCCGGGTTGCGGCGGGCTCTGCCGGCAGATGCAGCGCCGGCGGTGCAAGCTGCGCGCCGCGGCTGCGGGCGCGCTCGGTGTAGTCCTGGTAGGCCGGAATCGCGATCGCGGCGAGGATGCCCAACAGGGCGAGGCCGCCGAGTCCGACCACCACCACCAGGAACACGATCACGCAGCCGCCGAGTCCGCGCTGCTGGCGCTCGGGGTGCGGCGTGAAGGCCCACTTGTCGACCACCAGGGTATTGGCGACGAAGTCGTGCAGGGCCCGCTTGCGGTCGGTGAAACCCGCCATCAGGAAGCCGATCCACAGGGTCAGGTGCGACAGCGCCGCGGCGAACCAGCGCCCCAGCGCGTGGCCGAAGCTCAGGCGCCGTCCCTCACGGTCGGTGACCTTGATGCCGAGCGCCATCTTGCCGACGGTCGCCTGGTTGGAGGAGCTCTCCATCAGCGCGTAGTACAGGCCGGCCATCACGAAATAGATCAGATAGACCATCAGGTACAGGCCGATCATGGCCGGCGTCGGCGCGCCGTTGGAATCCTGCAGCGCGCTCATCATGCCCACGGCGAACACCGCGCCGAGCACCCCGGCAACGATCTGGGCGACGATGCCGATCAGGAAGCCATCGAGAAACACGGCTGCCCAGCGCCTCAGAAAGCCGGCGTAGACCACCTCGCCCGTGTTCGACCACTGGGGCTCGACGTCCAGCCGGGCCGCGCTGGGGGCGTAGGGCGATGCGGGGGCACCCGCGGGTGCCGCGGCGCTCGCAGGGTTCGCCACGGCCGCCGGCGCAGCGGCGGCGGGCGCGGGTTGAGCCTTCGGCGGAGAAGCGGGGACTGTCGTCAGGCCGAGTTCGGCAGCGGCAGTGGACAGCGGCCGCCACTCCGGCCAGCCCTCGCGCCAGACCAGGCTATCCGGCCGCACCCGGCCCTGGCGGGCGTGGCCAACCAGGATCGCCGGGCTGACCGGGCCCTGTTGCTGGCCCTGCGCGTCGACGTAGTACCAGGGCTGTGGGCTGGCGGGGGAGTTCATGGCGGCGGCTTCCGGGGCGTCAAACCGGGCGATGCTTTACCGGTGTGATGCAAAGGTCAAGAACATTCGCCACGCACAGGGCGCGCGACGCGGTCTTTGGACGCCTGGTTTCCGTCCGTCGCCCCAGGCGACGTGGCCTGTGCGGGCGTTGGGCATGCGTGCGCAGACGCCCGCGAACCGGCACTGGCGCGCGTGCTTCGATCGAACGGGTGCGCTCGACAGGCCCTCGGAGCGCATGAGAAATCCAGACGCCGTGGCGGGCTGCCGCCACGGGCGCCCGGGGGCGGCCCGCAGTCGGCGGAGGGTTCCGACAGGCTCTCAGTGCAGGGCTTCGCCATCCAGCGCGAACAGGTGGCTTTCCATCCAGGCGAACGCGGCCTCCCGGCCGGGCTGGTTGAACAGCACCATCAGCACCACCCACTTGAGGTCGTCGAGGTCGAGTTCGGCTTGATCGAGCGCCATCGCGCGGTCGATGACCTGCTCGCGCAGCGCGCCGTCGAGGATGCCGATCTGCTCAAGGAACAGCAGGAAGCCGCGGCAGTCGAGGTCCAGGCGCTCCTGCTCCTGCGCGGCATACAGCCGCAGAGGGCTGGCCATGGGCAGGGTGGTGTCAGGTGAGGCGCGGAGCTGCTCCAGGCCATCGAGCCAGTCGAAGGCCTTGCTCACCTCGGCCGGACTGAAGCCGGCCTGGATCAGGCTGGCCTGCAGGGAATCGCGATCGCGGACGGCATCGGGGTCGTCGTAGAAGTAGTTCTCGAACAGGTAGAGCAGTACGTCCAACAGGGTCTCTTTCATCCAGCCTCTGCCTGCGCCGGCGCGCATTGGGTTCAGGAAGACCGCCGTGTGTAGCGGCCATGCTGTGCGCTGACCACTCCCTCCAGTTCCAGCAGGACCAGCATGGAGGACAGCTCCCCGACGGTCAACCCGCTGCGCTCGGCGAGGATGTCGATGCCGACTGGGTCATGCCCGAGCGCCGCCAGCAGCCGGACGCGCTGCGGGTCAAGCTCGATCGGGTTCGCGGCGGGCGCAGTCGCGCTCGCCGCCGCCACCGCTTGAAGACGGCCGCGCAGGCTGGACGCCAGTCGCTGCGCCGCAGGCCCGAGTGCGTCGATGACTTCGGCCGAGGTCTCGACCAGCGCGGCACCGTCACGGATGAGGCGGTGGCAACCGCGCGCCAGCGGATTGTGGATCGAGCCGGGGATGGCGAAGACTTCGCGTCCCGCTTCGCTGGCATTGCGTGCGGTGATCAGGGCGCCGCTGCGCTGCGCCGCTTCCACCACCAGGGTGCCCAGAGCCAGGCCGGCGATGATCCGGTTGCGGCGCGGAAAATGGTCGGGGCGGGCCGCCGTGCCGGGCGCGAACTCGCTGACGATGCAGCCGTGTTCGCGGATCCGGGTGGCGAGCACGCGATTGCGCGCGGGGTAGACCCGATCGGGGCCGGTGCCGACCACCGCGATGGTCGGCTGGCCAGCATCCAGCGCGGCCGCATGCGCAGCCGCGTCTATGCCGTCGGCCAGACCGCTGGTCACGACCAGACCGCTGCGCGCGAAGCTCGCCGCGAAGTCCGCCGCCGTATCGATGCCGCCAGAGGTCGGATTGCGGCTGCCGACGATGGCGATCTGCGGAAACCACAGCAGGTCGCTGTTGCCGCTGATGAACAGCACGGGGGGAGGACCGGGCGACTCCGCCAGCAGCGCGGGGTAGTCGGCATCACCGAGTTCGATCAGGCGGTTGCCGGGCTGCGCCAGCCATTCGGCGTCCGCTGCCGCGCGCTCGGGCTCCCGAGCGAGGAAGGCCGCAACGGCAGCTCCGGAGACACCCAGCGCGCGCAGGGCAGCGCTGGAGCCTGATTCCAGCCGCTCTGCGACCTGCGCATCTTCCAGCGCCAGACGCAGCACGCGCCCCGGCAAGGGGGCGCGTACAGCGGCGAACCAGACCTCGGGTCGCAGCTTCAATGCAGGCGTATCGTCAGGGCAGACGGTCTGGCGCCTTGGCGATGTTGTCGACGCCGGCCGGTCGGATCGCGTCCATCACCAGGCCGTAGCTGACCTTGTCGAAGGTGCGGAAGATCATCACGTGGCCAACGAATTCGTCAGGCAGTTTGACCTGGCGCGAGGGCAGGTTGGCGGTGAAATCCGTACGGTTGGCGATGTGGTCGCTGACGCGGTCGCCTTCACCATACAGAGCGAACACCTGACCGTTCTCGATGCCATCGCGTGCGCCGGCCGACAGTGCCACCACGTCGCGCGGACCGGCGACGCGGTAGTAGTCGGTGACGGCCAGCACACGCATGTTGTCGGGCACGCGCTCCGGTGCGCGCGGGGTGAAGTACAGGTCGAAGGCAGGCTCCTGCACCGGCATCAGCAGGTCGCCGGCGCGCACTTCCTTGCCCTCGGGGGCCAGCAGCAGCGTGGCGGGGTCACCGGCAACCGTGACTTCGGCAGTGGTGATGTCGGCGACTTCCCAGCCGAGCACTTCGAAGCCGTTGTCGGACGCCGCGTAGTAGGCCCACTCGATCCCGAGCGTGCGCGGGGTCAGGCCGTCACGCGCATTCCATTCGTCCTGCTTGAAGCGGTGTTTGCCGTCGGTCGCGCGGGGATGCACCGCGTAGCGCACCGTCGGACGCACGATCGCCCAGCGCTGGCCCGGCTTGAAGTCGACGCCACGCGCGTACACGACCTGGCCGGAGGCACCGCGCAGGCGGTTCTCCTCGATCGCCAGCACATAGGGCAGGCCCTTCGGCTCCTCATCGAGCACACGCATGCGCTTCAGGAAGGACTCGACTTCCTGCAGCGGGATTGTGCGAATGGCGTCATCGGCTTCGCGGCGGATCTGCGGATCGCGGCGATTGACGCCGAGCACAGGGCGGCCGTCGAGGTAGGCGAGGCTGATGACATCGCCCGGATAGATGAGGTGCGGATTCTCGATCTGCGGGTTGGCCTGCCAGATCTCCGGCCACAGCCAAGGCTGCTTGAGGAAGCGGCCGGCGATGTCCCACAGGGTGTCGCCCTTCTGCACCACGTAGGTGTCGGGGTGGTCATCGCGCAGCTGCTGGGCCGCCACGCAGGTGGCAAAGGTCAGCACGGCGACGGCGAAAACTGAAAGCAGTTTTTTAAACATGGCGGCCATCTACCTGATTTACCAAGCAGGTTTGTCGGCACTATAGCGTAAAGATTTGTGGATTAGAAACGGTTCAGGTTCACACTATGGCGCTTGATGTCGGCCCCGCATGGCAGGTCTGCTGCGCCTGCGCCGACGCGGTGTTCAGGGCGCCGCTGCTATAGTCCGCGCCCCAAGTTCCCTTGATTCCGGGCGCGCTCGCGCCAAGGTAGCGGCCATGGCCACGCTTCCCATCCTCGAATTCCCCGATCCCCGCCTGCGCACCCGCGCCCGCGAAGTACTGCCCGCGGATTTCACGCCCGAGCTGCAGCAGCTGATCGACGACATGTTCGAGACCATGTACGCGGCGCCCGGCATCGGCCTCGCCGCGACCCAGGTCGATCGCCATCTGCGCTTCATGGTGATGGACGTCAGCGAGGACAAATCCGAGCCGCGCGTGTTCATCAATCCGCAGATCGTCGAAAGCGACGGCCACCAGGTCTACCAGGAGGGCTGTCTGTCGGTCCCCGGTATCTTCGCCGACGTGACCCGGGCCAACCAGATCACCGTGCGTGCGCTCGACCGCCGGGGGCAGACCTTCGACCTCAAGGCCGACGGCCTGTTGGCCGTCTGCATCCAGCATGAGATGGACCACCTCGACGGCAAGGTCTTCGTCGACTACCTGTCGCCGCTGAAGCGCGAGATGGTGCGCAAGAAGCTGGCCAAGCAGCGTCGCGGCGCGGCCTGATCGAACCTGCAGCGGGTGCCTCGCACCCGCGGAGACGCCCCCCCATGACGAAGCCCCTGCGCCTGGTGTTCGCGGGAACGCCGGAGTTTTCCGTGCCCCCGCTGGAACGCCTGCTGGCCGGTCCGGATGCACTGCTCGCGGTCTACACCCAGCCGGATCGTCCGGCCGGCCGCGGTCGCCAGCTGCAGCCGAGCCCGGTCAAGCAGCGCGCGCTGCAAGGCGGCATCGAGGTGCGGCAGCCGCTCAACTTCAAGGACGCCGAAGAGCGCGCGCGGCTCGCCGCGCTCCGGCCCGACCTGATGATCGTGGTGGCCTACGGTCTGATCCTGCCGCAGAAGGTGCTGGACATCCCCCGCTTCGGCTGCTGGAACCTGCACGCCTCGCTGCTGCCGCGCTGGCGCGGTGCGGCGCCGATCCAGCGCGCCATCGAGGCCGGTGATGCCGAGACCGGTGTCGATCTCATGCAGATGGAGCGCGGCCTTGACACCGGGCCGGTGCTGCTGGAGCGACGCACGCCGATTCACGCAGACGACACCGGCGGCAGCCTGCACGATCGCCTGGCCGTGATCGGCGCCGAACTGCTGGTCGAAGGACTCGCAAGACTCCGCACAGGTGAGGCGCTGCCGCAGCAGCCGCAGCCCGAGCAGGGCGTCACCTACGCGCACAAGCTCGACAAGGCCGAGGCGCGGCTCGACTTCACCCAGCCTGCGCGCGTGCTCGAACGCCGCGTGCGCGCCTTCAACCCCTGGCCGATCTGCGACTGCGAGCTGGGCGGCGAGCGCCTGCGCGTGCATGCAGCGCAGGCCCTTGAGCAGCAGAGCACCGCTGCGCCCGGCCGCGTGGTGGCAGCCGGTGCGGCCGGTATCGACATCGCCTGCGCCGACGGCCTGCTGCGCCTGACCCGCGTGCAGCGCGAGGGCGGACGAGCGCAGGCGGTGGCCGACTATCTCAACGCGCGGCGCACGCCGCTGCTGCCGTGAAGCCCGAGCGCCCCGCTCAGCGCCCGCAGCCGGCGAACGCCGCGGGCCGCGACAGCGCCGTGCCCGGCGCATTGGTACGCGCCACTGCCGCCAAGGTGTTGACCGAGGTGACGGCGGGACGCTCGCTCAAGGCGGTGCTGGCGCAGCGCCTGCCTGCACTGCGCGACAGCCGCGACCGCGCGCTTTGCGAGGCGCTGTGCCACGCCGCCCTGCGCCGCCGCGCGCGCGACGCCGTCCTGCTGGAAGCCCTGCTCGACAAGCCGCTGCCGCCGTCCGCCCGGGCCATCGGCCTGCTGCTGGCGGTCGGCTTCGCCCAGCTCGAATCCCTTGGCCTGCCCGAGCATGCGGCCGTCGCCTCGACCGCCGAGGCCGCGCGCGTGCTCGGTTTCCCGCGCCATGTGGGCCTGGTCAATGCGGTGCTGCGCCGCTTCCTGCGCGAGCGCGCCCAGCTGCCCGCTGGCAGCGAGGCCCAGCAGGCGGCGCAGGCGCATCCGGGCTGGCTGCTGGATGCCCTGCAGCGCGACTGGCCGGGCGATTTCGACGCGGTGACCCGGGCCAACCTGCGGCAGGCGCCGCTGTGGCTGCGCGCGCGCGGTGGCGCGGCGGCAGCGATGCAGCTGGCCGAGGACTTCGCTGCCGCCGGCCACCCAGTCGAGCGCATCGAAGGCTCCGCTCTGTGCCTGCGCGACGCCGGCGATCCCACGCGCCTGCCCGGCTTCACCCGCGGCCGCTTCGTGGTGCAGGACGTCGCCGCCCAGAACGCGGTCGCCGCACTTGCGCTTGCGCCCGGTCAGCGTGTGCTCGACGCCTGTGCGGCACCCGGCGGCAAGGCCGCGCAGATCGCCGAGGCCGGCGCGCGCCTGTTGGCGCTGGACAGCGACCCCAAGCGCCTGGAGCGGGTCCGCCAGACCTTCGAGCGGCTCGGCCTTGAAGGTGAACTGCGCGCCGAGGACGCGGCCGAGCCTGCGCGCTGGTGGGACGGTGTGGCATTCGATGCAATCCTGCTGGACGCGCCCTGCAGCGGCACCGGCGTGATTCGCCGCCAGCCCGACATCCTGCTGCATCGCCGCGCCGAGGACATTCCTGCTCTGGTCGCGCAGCAGGCGCGCCTGCTGCGCGCGCTCTGGCCTTTGCTGGCACGTGGCGGGCGCTTAGTCTATGCGACCTGCTCCGTGCTGAAAGACGAGAACGAGCGCCAGATCGATGCCTTCCTCGCGGCCCATGCCGATGCCGAAGCTCTGCCGCTGGGTGCGCGCTTCGGCCGGGCCAGCGGCGCCGGCGCCCAGCGACTTGCCGGCGACGACGACGGCGATGGCTTCTTCGTCGCCGCGCTGCGCAAGCGCTGAGTCGACCGCCGCCGGCGCTGCGCTGCTCCTGCTCGTATTGGCGGCCTGTTCGCCGGTGCAGGGGCCGCGCGCGGTGATCGAGGACGCGCGCCTGCGCCAGCGCGGCGCGGCCCTGCAGCTGGATGTGCAGCAGCGCCTCGACTTCCAGCCGCGCATGCTGGAGGCGCTGTCGAACGGGATCGCCCTGCGCCTCGACTACCGGATCGACTACTGTGCCGGCCGCGGTCATGCGGTGCGCAGCCTGTGGCTGCGCTATTTCCCGCTGGCCAGCGAGTTCGAGCTGCGCTGGCAGGGTGCGGACAGCGCCCGCCGCTTCGCTCGCCGCGGCGCCCTGCTAGCCGCCCTCGACCGGGTGCGCATCGAGCTGCCGGCTGATGCGGTCGACTGTGATCTCGTGCTGCAGCTCAGGCTCGAGCGCTCGGCCCTGCCTGCGCCGCTGCGCTTCCCCGCGCTGGTGGGGCTGCAGGACTGGCGGCTGGAGTCAGCGCCCTTCCGTCTCGCTCCGGCCCAGGTCCGGTGAGCACCGGGCGCTCGAAGTGGCCACGCCGTGTCGGCCCCATGCTGCTGGCGCTGGGCGTGCTCGCCCTGGTGTTTTCGGCGCTGTACCTCGCGGCCAGCGCCGAAGGCCTCGGCACCCGCTTCGCCGCCCTGTATCCCTGGGTCTTCCTCGGCGCGGGTGGCGCCGTGCTGCTGCTCGCGCTCGCGATCGCCGCCCGCCTGCTCAAGCTGCGCCGCCAGCTGCGCGCTGGTGAGCCCGGCGCGCGCCTGAGTCGTCGTCTGCTGGTCCTGATGCTGGCGCTGTCGGTGCCGCCGGTCCTGCTGGTGTTCGCCTTCTCGGCGCGCTTCGTGGGCGCCAGCGTGGACAGCTGGCTGCGCGCCAACACGGTCGAGGCCATGGACAGTGCGCTGGAGCTTGCCCGCCTGCAGCTGCAGGACCGGCGCCAAGATGCGCTGGGCCGCGCCGAGCGCGTGCTGTTGCAGCTGCAGGCCGATCGCTTCGCCCTCGCCGAAGCCGTCGAGGGCTCACTGGATGCCGTGGGTGCCGCCCAGGTCGTACTGTTCGAGAACGATGGCCGCGTGCGCCACATCGCTGCCGCCGCGCCCGCGCTGCTGCTGCCGGCACCGCCGGACGAGGACGCCCTGGCGGCGCTGGCCGCGCGCGGGCGCACGGTCGAGCAGGTGCGCCTGGCCGAACTCGACTACCTGCGCGTGCTGCAGGCCACCGAGCTGGATGCGCGGCCGGTGCTGCAGATCCTGTTCGCGCTGCCGCCGCGTCTGGTGGAGTTGGGTGACAGGGTCGAGGCGGCCGCCTTCGCCACCCGCCAGGCGCTGTTCCTGCGCGATTCGCTGATCCAGGTGTTCGTCCTGATCCTGAGCCTGGTGGCCCTGCTGTCGGTGTTCCTGGCCGTGCTGATCGCCTTCGACCTGGCGCGCCGCCTGGTCTCGCCCATCGGCCGCCTGGCAGCGGCGACGCGCGCGGTCGCGGAAGGCCGATTGGAGCCGGTCGACGTGCCGCCCCGCGGCGACGAGCTGGGGTTCCTGGTCGAGAGCTTCAACCGCATGACCGTCGAGCTCGCCGCAAGCCGCGAACGCGCGGTCGCCAGCGCCGCCGAAACCGAACGCCAGCGGGCCTTCCTCGAAACCGTGTTGGCGCGACTGTCCTCGGCGGTGCTGGTCTTCGATGCCGAAGGCATCCTGCGCGGCGTGAACGCGGCGGCAGCCGAGCTCGCCGCGGTGCCTCCCGCCGACCTGCAGGGCCAGTCGATCGACAGGCTCAAGCAGTACAGCCCGGCGCTGGCCGAGGTCTTCGAGCTGGCGCGGCAGCGGCTGCAGGAAGGCGCGCCGGAGTGGCGCGAGGAGCGGGTACTGGAGGCGGACGATCAGCGCCGCCTGCTGCTGGTGCGCGGCGCGCGCCTGCCGGATGCGGGCCAGGTGCTGGTGATCGACGACACCAGCCATATCGACCGAGCCCGTCGCGATGCCGCCTGGTCGGAGGTCGCGCGTCGCCTGGCCCATGAGGTCAAGAACCCGCTGACGCCGATCCAGCTGTCGGCCGAGCGCCTGCGTCGCCGCGTGCTGCCGCAGCTGGCGCCAGCCGAAGCCGAAGTGCTCGATCGCGCCACCCACACGATCGTCGCCCAGGTCGATGCACTGAAGACCCTGGTCAACGCCTTCGGCGAGTACGCGCGGCCGCCGCAGCTGAGCCTGGTCGAAACCGATGTCGTCGCGGTAGTGAACGAAGTGCTGGACCTGTACGAGCACGACCCGCGGCTCGCGCTGCGCCGTGAGTTCGCGAACCCACTGCCGCGGCCGCGCGCCGACGCCGGGCGTTTGCGCCAGGTGCTGCACAACCTGCTCAAGAACGCGCTTGAGGCCAGCGCGGAACGGCCTGCGCTGACGATTGGCATGCGCATTGCGAGCCTGCGTCTGGGCGATCGGTACTGGCTGGACATCAGCGTCGAGGACGACGGCCCCGGCCTGCCCGACGGCTTTGCCGGCGACTGGTTCGAGCCCTACCGCAGCAGCAAGCCCAAGGGCTCGGGCCTCGGGCTGGCGATCTGCCGGCGCATCGCGGAGGAGCACGGTGGCCAGCTGCTGGCGGAAAACCGCGCGGGAGGCGGGGCGCGTTTCGTCCTGCGCTTGCCGTGTTGAGAGCTGGGACGGGGGATTCGGGAATCGGGATTCGCCTGGGCTGAGGGCGATCCGGAGTACCTGCGGTCGACAGTAATCCCGGCAGGACGACGAAGCGCGGCCAGCAGCGGCGCGCCCGCTGCCGCGCGCTGTCCGCCGGGTCAGTCCCCAATCCCGAATCCCCGCCTCTGCGGGCGTATAGTCCTCCGCACATGTCCACCACGGGGGAGGCCAAGGCATGCACAGCATCCGACAGATCCTAGAGGGCAAGACCGCGCAGGTCGTCTGCGTGACCGAGCAGACGCCGGTGCTGGAAGTGATCCGGCTGATGGCCGAGCACGCCATCGGTTCGGTGCTGGTGATGCGCGGTGATGCGCTGGTCGGCATCGCCACCGAGCGCGACTACGCCCGCAAGGTGATCCTCAAGGGGCGCAGCTCACAGGACACCCCGGTCGCCGACATCATGTCGAGCCCGGTGATCACGGTCAGCCCGGGCGAGGACATCCGCCGCTGCATGCAGATCGTCACCGAGAAGCGGATTCGTCACCTGCCGGTCGTGGAGGGTGGCGACGTGGTCGGCCTGATCTCCATCGGCGACCTGCTGAAATGGGTGATCCGCGAGCAGGAGCAGGAGATCGAGCAGCTGCAGCAGTACATCGCCGGCTGAGGGCGCGTCTGCGCTGCGCGCACCGGAACCAGCAAACGAAAGGGGCGCCCTGCGGCGCCCCATTCGACCACCGCAATGCCCTCTTGGATCAGTCCTCGCGGAACTCCGCCAGCGCGGCTTCGGCGTCGCGCACCAGCAGGCGGTTGACCGCGGCGATGTCCTGCACGTCGATCACGCCGGCGGCCTGCTTCAGCGCCAGGCCATTGACCAGGAAGTTGTGGCGGGCGTTCGAGTAGTCGCGCTGGGCGCTGGTCAGCACCTGCTGCGAGAGCAGCACGTCGACGATAGTGCGGGTGCCGACCTCGAAGCCGGCCTCCGTGGCCTCCAGTGCGCTGCGCGCGGACACCAGCGCCTGCGCGCGGGCCTCGATCTCGGAGATGCCGGCCAGCACCGCGCGGTAGGCGTTGCGGGTCTGGCGGGTGACCGCGCGGCGCTCCTGCTCCAGGCGGTCTTCGTTGGCATCACGCGTGTACACCGCCTGGCGGACCTGCGACTGCACGCGGCCGCCGGTGTACAGCGGGATGTTCAGGTTCAGGCTGATCGAGCTGCCGAGGGAATCCGCAGTGCCCGGGCGAACCAGCCCATTGGCCAGCTCGGTTTGTCCCCAGCTGGGCCGGCCGCTGCGGCTTGCGCTCAGACCCAGGCTCGGCAGGTGCGCCGCACGAGCGCTGGCGATGTCCTGCTGGGCCGCGTCGACGGCCAGCGCGCGCGAGCGCAGCACCGGGTTCTCGTTGAGCGCGGTCTGCACCCACTGGTCCAGATCGGCCGGCTCGGGCATCGAGGGACGGAAGTTCTCGTCCAGGCCCTGCAGGTTCTGCAGGTACTGACCGGTCAGCTCGGCAAGGGCTTCGCGGGCGTCGTCGAGTGCGTTGGCGGCATTGATCGCGGCGGCGCGCGAGGCGTCGTAGCGGGCACGGGCCTCATGCACGTCGGTGATCGCGGTCAGGCCGACCTCGAAGCGCTGCTCGGCCTGGTCCAGCTGGCGCTTGACCGCGCGCTCGTCGGCGCGGGCGAAGACAAGGCTGTCGACCGCAGTCAGGGTGGTGAAGTAGGCCTGGGCCACGCGCAGAGCCAGGCCATCAACTGCCGCATCGTAGTCGGCATCGGCGGCATCCGCGCGGGCCCGACTCGCACGCAGCCGAGTGTAGTTGCTGTGGTCGTACAAACTCTGATCGACGCGCACCGACCAGTCGCGGTTGCGCGATTCGCTGCGGGAGATCTCACCGCCAAAAAAGGGGTTGCCGTTCGCGTCTTCGGTCAGACCAAAGCGTGAAGACTTGCTTTGGCCGTCGGTGAAGCCCGCCGAGGCACCGACCTGCGGCAGCAGGGCCGAGCGGGACTGGTTCACGCCCTCGCCGGTAGCGAGGCGCTGGGCCTCGACCGCTGCCAGCTGCGGATCGCTCTGGCGTGCGAGCTCGTAAGCCTGCATCAGGTCGGCGGCACCCGCGCTGCCGGCGGCAGCAAGGGCGAGGGCGAAACTCAGGGGACGCAGGCAGGGCAGTCGCATGGCAGTTCCTTTGGCGAGCGGGGCGCGAGGGGCGGGCTACAGCGCGAAGCGCTGCACCGGCTCGGCGCCGTGGAGGTAGGGGACGTCGGTTTCGAACAGGCTTTCAATCGCCCAGCCGTGATCGGCGCGGGTGTAGAGCACGGCTTCCTGCACGGGGCTCTGGCCGCGGATCACGAACAGCTTGCCGCCCGGGCGCACCCAGTCGAGGAAGCGCTGGGGCAGCTCGGCGACCGCGCCGCCCACCGCCACCGCGTCGAACTGGCGGCCCGGTTGGTAGGCCAGCGCATCGGCCTGCTCGACGCTGGCATTGGTGCAGCCGGCGGCCAGCAGGCGGGCGCGGGCGCGCTCGATGAAGTCGCCGTGCCGGTCAATGCTGTGGACGGCGCGCGCAAGTCGCGACAGGCAGGCCGTCAGGTAGCCGCTGCCGGTGCCGATCTCCAGCACCTCGTGTTCGGGCGAGAGGTCCAGCGCCTGCAGCAGGCGGCCCTCGATCACCGGCTTCAGCATGAACTCGCCGTGCTCCAGCGGCAGCGCCAAGTCGCCATAGGCCAGCTTGCGGTGACGCGGCGGGGCGAAGTCCTCGCGCTTGACCGCGCCGATCACGTCCAGCACGCGGAAGTCCAGCACCTCCCAGGGGCGGACCTGCTGCTCGACCATCGCAAAGCGGGCCTGTTCGAAATCAACTGCCATGTCGGTGTCCTGCATGCGGGCGCCCGCGTGACGCGGGCGCGTAACCGCGAATTGTAGGCTCTGGCCTTGTGCGCCGCCAAATGAAGAGGCGGTGCGGGGCGGCCCGCACCCCGCATCCTTGCATGACGCACCGTGCCCGATCCGTCGTCGCCGACGCAGTGCGGAAAGTCACCGTGACCGTCGGCACGGTTCGGCTCAGGCCAGCGCGCTGGCGCGCGGGGTGCGGTGCCAGGCCGCATACAGGGCCGGCAGGAACAGCAGGGTCAGCGCCGTGGCCACCAGCAGGCCGCCCATGATCGCCACCGCCATCGGCCCGAAGAAGTCGCTGCGCGACAGCGGGATCATGGCGAGGATGGCGGTCAGCGCGGTCAGCACGATCGGCCGGAAGCGGCGCACCGTGGCCTCGACGATGGCCTCGACCGGCGAGGCGCCCTCGCCGAGGTCGTGCTCGATCTGGTCCACCAGGATCACCGAGTTGCGCATGATCATGCCGGCCAGGGCGATGGTACCGAGCATGGCGACGAAGCCGAACGGCCGGTCCAGCAGCAGCAGGAAGGCGGTGACGCCGATCAGACCCAGCGGTGCGGTCAGCAGCACGATCACCGAATTGCCGACGCTGCGGAGCTGCAGCATCAGCAGGGTGAAGACCACGCCGAAGAACAGCGGCATGCCGGCGGCGATCGAGCGCGAGCCGCGGCCCGCATCCTCGACCGAGCCGCCGGCCTCCAGCAGATAGCCCGAGGGCAGCTTGGCGCGAAGCTCGGCCATGTGCGGCGCGAGCTCGGCCACCGCGGTGGCGGGCTGCACGCCGTCGATGATATCGGCGCGCACGGTGACCGTCGGCAGGCGGTTGCGGTGCCAGACGATGCCTTCCTCGAAGTCGTACTCCAGCCGAGCGATCTGGCTGAGCGGCACGGTGCCGCCGCGGCTGGTCGGCACCGCCAGGCTGCCCAGCATCGACAGGCTGGCGCGCTCCTCGGCCGGGCCGCGCAGCAGGATCTGCACCTGCTCGTTGTCCTCGCGCAGGGTGCTGACCGGCGTGCCCGACAGCGAGCCCTGCAGGAACAGGGCGAGCTGGGCCGAGCTGACGCCGAGCGCGCGCGCGCGCTCCTGCTCGATCTGCAGCCGCACGATCTTGCTGGGCTCCTCCCAGTCGAGGTGCACGTTGAACAGGGCCGGGTGCGCGCGCATCCGTTCTTCCACGGCGTGGGCGTGCCTGCGCACCAGGTCGATATGCTCCCCGGACACGCGGAACTGCACCGGATAGCCGACCGGGGGGCCGTTCTCCAGCCGCGAGATGCGGGTGCGCACCTGCGGGAACTGCTGCGGCAGGTTCTCCAGCAGCCAGCTGCGCAGGGCCTCGCGCTCGCTGGTCGAACGGGTCAGCAGCACGAACTGGGCGAAGCCGGTCTGCGGCAGCTGCTGGTCCAGCGGCAGGTAGAAGCGCGGCGAGCCGGTGCCGATGTAGGCCACGTAGTTCTCGACGTCCTCGCGCTCGGCCACGAGCGCCTCGAAGCGCCGCGCTTCAGCTTCGGTCGCGGCCAGCGAACTGCCTTCGGCCAGCTTGAAGTCGACCATCAGCTCCAGCCGCGCCGAGGCCGGGAAGAACTGCTGCGGCACGTAGCGGAACAGGACCAGCGAACCGGCGAACACCAGCACGGTGACCGCGATCACCGTCCAGCGGCGCTCGACGCACCAGGCCACGACACCACGGAAGCGTCGGTAGAAGGGCTTCTGGTAGGGATCGGGTGCGTGGGTCTGTCCGTCCTTGTGGAAATCGGGCAGCAGGCGGTCCCCCAGATAGGGCACGAACACCACCGCGGCGATCCACGACACCACCAGCGCCAGGGTCACCACCTCGAAGATCGAGCGCGTGTATTCGCCGGTGCTGGAGGCCGCAGTGGCGATCGGCAGGAAGCCGGCCGCAGTGATCAGGGTGCCGGTCAGCATCGGAAACGCGGTCGAGGTCCAGGCGAAGGCCGCTGCGCGCAGGCGGTCCAGGCCCTGCTCCATCTTGATGGCCATCATCTCGACCGCGATGATCGCGTCGTCGACCAGCAGGCCCAGCGCCAGCACCAGCGCGCCCAACGAGATCTTGTGCAGGCCGATGCCGAAGTAGTGCATGCCGGCGAAGGTCATGGCCAGCACCAGCGGGATCGACAGCGCCACCACCAGGCCGGTGCGGAAGCCCAGCGAGAAGAAGCTCACCAGCAGGACGATGATCACCGCCTCGGCCAGCACCTGCACGAACTCGCGCACCGAGGCGCGCACCGCCGCCGGCTGGTCCGAGACCTTGCGCAGGCTCATGCCCACCGGCAGGGTCTGCTGCAGGCGCTGGAACTCGGCTTCCAGGCGCTCGCCGAGACGGATGATGTCGCCGCCGCGGCGCATCGACACGGCGATGCCGATCGCGTGCTCGCCCATGAAGCGCATGCGCGGTTCCGGCGGGTCGGAGAAGCCGCGGAACACCTCGGCCACGTCGCCGATGCGGAAATCGCGATCGCCGACGCGCAGTGGGAAACCGCGGATGTCCTCGACGTCGTCGAAGCGCCCGGACACGCGCAGGCGGATGCGCTCGCCGGGGGTCTCGAAGAAGCTGGCGTCGGCAACGGCGTTCTGCTCGTCGAGCGCGCGCTGCACGTCCGACAGCGGCAGGCCGAGCGCGGCCAGCTTGGTGTTGCTGAGCTCGATCCAGATGCGTTCCTGCTGCAGGCCGATCAGCTCGATCTTGCCGACATCGGGCACCCGCACCAGCTCCAGCTCCAGCCGTTCGGCGTAGTCCGTCAGCGTGGCGTAGTCGAAGCCCTCGCCGGACAGCGCGTAGATGTTGCCGAAGGTGTCGCCGAACTCGTCGTTGAAGAACGGCCCCTGGATGCCGGCCGGCAGGCTGGGGCGCAGGTCGCCGACCTTCTTGCGCACCTGGTACCAGAGCTCGGGGAGGTCCTTCGAGCGCAGCGAATCCTTGGCCACGAACTGCACCAGCGATTCGCCGGGACGCGAGTAGGCGCGGATGAACTCGTAGTTGCCGGTCTCCATGAGCTTGCGCTCGACCCGGTCGGTGATCTGGCGGGCCACTTCTTCAGCGGAAGCGCCCGGCCACAGGGTGCGCACCACCATCACCTTGAAGGTGAAGGGCGGATCCTCGCTCTGGCCGAGCCGGCCGTAGGAGACGATGCCCATGAGCGCCAGCCCGAGCATGGCGTAGACGACCAGGCTGCGGTTGCGCAGGGCCCATTCGGAGAGGTTGAAACCGGTCATGGCGGCTTACTGCCCGGCGACAAGATCGAGCGGGCGGTTGTCGCGATCGACCGGGCGGATCGCCTGGCCGTCGCGCAGCAGGTGCACGCCGCCGGCGACGATCCAGTCCTGCGCTCCGACGCCAGCCAGCACGGGGACGCTGGTCTCACCGTAGGCGCCCACCTGCACGGCCCGTTTCTGCACCGTGCCGCTGGCGGGATCGAAGCGCAGCACGTAGGGCTTGCCTTCGCTGGCCGATACCGCACCGAGGGGCAGGCGCAGCTCGGCGGCCGCGACGCCGTTGAGGAAGACCCGCGCGCTCTGGCCGAGCTCGACGCCCTCGGTGGTGTCGGCGATCGCGACGCGGGCGGCGTAGGTGCGCGAGGCGGCGTCGGCGGCCGGCGCCAGCTCGCGGATGCGGCCGCCGAGTGCGCGCTCGCGCTGCGACCACAGGCGGATCTGCACCGGCTGGTCCAGCGCGACCTGCGCGATCGCGTGCTCTGGGATCGCGATCGCGACCTCACGCTCGCCGTCCTCGGCCAGCACGAACACCGCCTGACCGGCGGCGACGACCTGCCCGGCCTCGGCCAGGCGTTGCGCGATCACCCCGGCGGCGGGCGCACGCAGCACCGCATAGCCGGCCTGGTTGCGCGCGACCTCCAGCTGGGCGCGGGCGGCTTCCACCTGCGATTCGGCCGCGCGCAGCCGCGCCTGTGCGCCGTCGAAGGCCGAGGCGCTGGCCAGTCCCCGTTCGCGCAGGGACTGCTGGCGCGCGAACTCGGACTGGGCCAGCACCCGATCCGACTCGGCCGCAGCCAGCCGGGCGCGATTGGCGTCGACCTGCAGGCCCAGGTCCTCGGGTTCGAGCTCGGCCAGCGGCTGGTCGCGAGCCACGCGCTCACCGACCTCAACCAGGCGCCGACTGATCTTGCCTCCGACACGGAAGGCCAGTGCCGGCTCGTGGCGCGCGCGTATCTCGCCGGCATAGGCGCTGAAGCCGGCCTCGTCCGCCTGCGGCTGCACGACGATCGCGGGGCGCACCGGGTCCGGCGCGGTGGGCTCGCTGCCGCAGCCGGCGAGCAGTGCGCCGATGCCCAGGAGAAGTGCGGTGGAACCAGGCAAGTGCGCGCGGCGGCGCGGACGCGAAGGCGTGTCCATGGCGAGGACTCGATCGGAAGGCAAGGATGGTCGGGCAGAGCCTAGGATTAAAATACTGATCAGTCCAGTATTTTATTTGTGAGTGCAGCTAGACTAGACCAATGCAAGTCCAACGCTCCGCCAAAGGCCCCGGCCGCCCCAAGGATCCCGAGAAGCGCGCCGCCATCCTCGATGCCGCCAAGCGCCTGTTTCCGCTGCGCGGTTTCGACGGCGTCAGCATGGATGCAATCGCGACCGAGGCCGGTGTGTCCAAGCTCACCGTCTACAGCCACTTCAGCGACAAGGACACGCTGTTCGCCGAAACGGTCAAGGCCAAGTGCGAGGAGCAGCTGCCGGAATCGGTGTTCCGCGCCGAGCCCGGGCGCGGCACGATGCGCGAGCAGCTGCGGGCAATTGCCACTGGCTTCCACAGCCTGATCCTGTCGCCGGAATCGGTGAGCTTCTACCGGATGATGGCGGCCCAGGGCGAAGCCAACGGCAAGCTGGCCGAGCTGTTCTACGCCGCAGGGCCACGCCGCATCCTTGATGCCTGCGAAGCCTTCCTGACCGCCGCCAGCCGCGCGGGCAGCCTCGACGTGCCGGATCCGCGCCGTGCAGCCGGACACTTCTTCTGCCTGATCAAGGGCGAGGCGCATATGCGGCAGCTGATCGGCTGCCCGCTTTGCGGCAGCGACTGCGAAGGCCCGGAACACATCGAGAGCGTCCTCGATCTGTTCCTGCGGGCCTACGCGCCACGCGGCTGACGGCGGCAGGCCGGACGCGGCAGCGCTGCCCTGTACGACCGACTCGCAGACCCAGGCCCAGGCCCACCTGCGGATCCAGCGGAGCTCGCCGCCCTCAGGCGGCGCGCTCAAGCCGCGGTGCCAGCGGGCCGGGCCGCAGGCGATAGCGCGGCAGCGCGCTGATGCTGGCCCGCCGGGGTCTGAGATCGATGTCCGCCCATACGCCGCCGAGCTGCGCGCGCAGGTCGGGGTCGCCGGCCCGCAGTCTTGAGACCAGCACCACCGGCCCCTGCGCGCGCAGATGCAGAAACGCGTCCAGCAGGCGCAATCCTCGCCGGAGCCGGATCAAGGCATGCAGGTCGCCGCCGTTGGCCGCGTCCAGCACGAGACCGAGCAGGCGCCCGCACAGCTCAAGGGCGCATTCGTCCGCACTCGCCAGCTGCTCCAGCAGGGCCAAGGACTCGCGGTGGGCGCCGAGCATCTCGCCGAGGGCGCCGCGGCGCGTCGCCGCTCTGGCGCAGGCCTCGCCCAGCCCGATGAACAGCGGCGGCGCGGTCTCCGCGGCGGGCGGGATGATGGCCGGGCCATCGGTGAGCGCAGGGCGATTCATGGGATTCCGATGACCGTCTCGGTGGGTGCAAGGCGCGCACCTTTGCACCCGGAAGCTGAACGGCGCGCGCACGCGCTCACCCGGCCCGAAAGCCTGCTCAAGTGTTTGAGCGCACGACCAAATGCGGCCGAGCGTCGAGTGACCGGTGGCGCCGGCTTCTGCTAGCGAGTTAACTGTTTGTTGCAATTGTCGGGAGTAAATTTGCCGTTAATCAACGGCAGCGTAAGCTGTTGAAACGTGTTTCTCATCCAGATTCGCGATATCCAGCGCAAGGCATTGACGTGATTAGCTTTCCGGCCCTCCCTGTCCTGCTGAGTCTCGGCCTGCTCGCCTTCGTGCTGGCAGGGCTGCGGCGGGTGCCCGAGGGCTGTGCCTACACGGTCCGACGCTTTGGCCGCTATGCGCGCACCCTGCCGCCCGGGCTGCGCTTCGTGCTGCCGCTGGTGGAGCGGATCGGCCAGCGCGTCAGCTTGATCGGCCACACCGTCACCCTGCACGACGCCCCGCTGAAGGGCGCGCTCTACTACCAGATCATCGATCCCCGCCAGGCCGGCGAAGCGCTGGAAAGCATCGACCAGCTGGTCGAGCGCACCGCCAGCGAAACCCTGCGAGGCATGTCGGCGCCGGAAGCGTGTGAGCCGGGCTTCGACCAGCGTGTCCGCCAGCGGCTCAACCAGGCGCTGGCGGATCGCGGCCTGCGCGTTGTCCGCTGCGTGCTGCCGGCGGCTGGCTGAGCGCTGCACGGCCGCGGCGGCGGCCCACTGATTTGCGTCGCAGCAGGCCCCTGCCGATACTTGCGCCCCCTTTGGCGGCGCGCATCCCCACTTGAGCTCTTTCCCCGACCTGCCCGGCCCGATCTCCGAGCTCGCTCCGCGACTGCGCGACGGCCTGCGGGCGTTCGGGCTGGACGAGGCGCTCGTGCCCAGCCTGCTCGCCTATCTCGCCCTTCTGCAGAAATGGAATGGCGCCTACAACCTCACCGCCGTACGCGATCCGCAGCAGATGCTGGGGCTGCACCTGTTGGATTCGCTGAGCATCCTGGCCGACGTCCCCAAGGGCGACTTGATCGACATCGGCAGCGGTGCCGGCCTGCCCGGGATTCCGCTGGCCATCGTGCGCCCGCAGCTTGCGGTGAGCCTGGTCGAGCCGGTCGGCAAGAAGGCGCGCTTCCTGCGCGAAGTCGTTCGCCAGCTGAAGCTTGCCAACGTCCGCGTGTTCGACTGTCGCGCCGAGCAGGTCGATGAACCCGGACGCTACGACTGTCTCTCGGCCCGCGCCTTGGGTAGTCTTGCCCAGCTCATCGCCTTCGGCGGGCACCTTCTGAAGCCGGATGGCCGCCTTCTGGCCATGAAGGGCCAGTGGCCTGCGGACGAGCTGGCGGTGCTGCCGACGGGCTGGGTGCTGGAGCGCTCGCGTCGGCTGGAGGTGCCCGAGGTCGAGGGCGAACGCCACCTGCTGGTGCTGAAGCGGGAGACGGCATGAGCGGCGACGGCACGCATCCTGCGACGATGGCGCAGGCGGACGGCACGGCAGCACAGCACGGAGTCGAGATGGCCCGGATCATCGCAATCGCCAACCAGAAGGGTGGCGTCGGCAAGACCACGACTGCGGTCAACCTTGCGGCGGCGCTGGCCGAGGCGCGCAAGCGCGTTCTCCTGGTCGACATGGACCCGCAGGGCAATGCCACCATGGCCAGCGGCGTCGAGAAGAACGAGGTCGCGCACACTGGCTGTGACGTGCTGCTTGAGGAAGTGCCGATCGCCGACGCCATCGTCGGCTCCTCCGGCGGCTTCGACGTGCTGCCCGGCAACACCGACCTGACCGCGGCCGAAGTGAAGCTGATGGACGCCATGGCGCGCGAGCAGCGCCTGAAGGAGTGCCTGGCCCAGGTCGCCGACCGCTACCAGTACATCCTGATCGACTGTCCGCCTTCGCTGAACCTCCTCACCTTGAACGCGCTGACCGCCGCCCACGGCGTGCTGGTGCCGATGCAGTGCGAGTACTTCGCGCTGGAAGGTCTGTCGGCGCTGATGGACACGATCCGCGCGGTGAAGACGCGACTGAACCCGCAGCTGGAGGTCGAGGGCATCCTGCGGACCATGTACGACGTCCGCAACAACCTCGCCAATGATGTGTCCGCCCAGCTGACCCAGCACTTCGGCGACAAGGTGTTCCGCACCATGATCCCGCGCAACGTGCGCGTGGCCGAGGCGCCCAGTCACGGCCAGAGCATCATCAGCTACGACCGCAGCTCCCGCGGCAGCATCGCCTACCTCGGCCTTGCCGGCGAGATGATCCGCCGCGAGAAGCATCCCGCGGCACTTACCGAACACCATTGACCAAGGCCTGACATGAGTGCCAAGAAGCGCGGCCTCGGCCGCGGCCTGGACGCCCTGCTGGGCGGCGGCAACGACCGCGCAAGCAGCGAACCGGAGCGCCTGCGCGAGCTGCCGATCGAATCCCTGCAGCCTGGAAAGTACCAGCCGCGCAGCCACATGGACCGCGAGCGCCTGCAGGAGCTCGCGGACTCGATCCGCGCGCAGGGCCTGATCCAGCCGATCATCGTGCGGCCGATCGCCCGCGACCGCTACGAGATCATTGCCGGCGAGCGCCGCTGGCGCGCCGCCCAGCTCGCCGAGCTGCGCGAGGTGCCCTGCGTGGTGCGCGAGAGCGACGACCACGCCGCCCTGGCGATGGCGCTGATCGAGAACATCCAGCGCGAGGACCTGAATCCACTCGAGGAGGCGCTGGCCCTGCAGCGCCTGATCGACGAGTTCCAGCTGACCCACCAGCAGACCGCGGAAGCCGTGGGTCGCTCGCGCGCGGCGGTCAGCAATCTGCTGCGCCTGCTGGAGTTGCCCGAGCCGATCCGCAAGCTGGTCGAAGCGCGGCGCATCGAGATGGGCCACGCGCGCGCGCTGCTGACCCTGCCGGCGGACAAGGCCGAGGCGCTGGCGCGCCAGGCCGCCGAGGAGCAGTGGTCGGTGCGCGAGATCGAGCGCCGCGTGCAGGCGATCCAGCGCGGCGACAGCCAGCCGGCGCCGATGCCGAAGAAGCCCGACCCGGACATCCAGAACCTGGAGCGCGAACTCGGCGAGCTGCTGTCCGCCAAGGTCGCCGTACAGCACGGCCGCGGCGGCCGCGGCAAGCTGGTGGTGCAGTACTTCAGCCTCGACGAGCTCGAAGGCATCCTGGAGAAGATCCGCCGCTGAGGTGCGAGCGGACATCGCGATGACCGACGCTGAGGTGCGAGCGGACATCGCGATGACCGAGGCTTCTCAGCGCTGGGCCAGGTGCGCCGGCAGCGGCCAGCCGCGAGATTCAAGCCAATCCTCGATCAACCGGCGCGACACCGAGATCGGCGGCGGCAGCCGCAGCTCGCGCTGTTCGATCGCCGCGATCAGGGCTTCGGGCTCGAACCAGCGCGCGTCCTCCAGCTCCTCGCCGATGGCGATCTGCGCGCTGGATGCCTGGGCGATGAAGCCGAGCATCAACGAGGCCGGGAAGGGCCAGGGCTGCGAGCTGTGGTACCGGCAGTGCGCCACCACCACGCCGGCCTCCTCCAGCACCTCGCGCCGCAGCGCGTCCTCCAGCGACTCGCCGGGCTCGACGAAGCCGGCCAGGGTCGAGTAGCGCTTGGCCGGCCAGCCGGCCTGGCGCCCGAGCAGGCAGCGGCCCTCGTGCTCGACCAGCACGATGATCGCGGCATCGAGGCGCGGGAAGACTTCGAGGCCGCAGTCCGCGGACGTGCAGCGCGCGCTGTGGCCGGCGCGCCGCAGCAAGGTCGGCTGGCCACAGGCGCCGCAGAAGCGGGCGCGGGTTTGCCACAGCAGCAGCGCCTTGGCATAGGCGAACAGGCCGCTTTCAAAGACCGAGAGCTGGGCGGCGGCCTCGCGCAGGCCCTGCCACTGGCTGGCATCCGGCACGTCGATGTCGGCGCCGACCTGGGCCGGCAGCGCGAACCAGGGGGTCTGCCCTTCGAGGCCGAGGAAGCTTGCATCGACCGGCATCGACTCGCCGAAGCGGGACGAAGGCCAGTGCAGCAGGCGCTCCTGCTCAAGCAGGGCGCGGCCCTCGAAGTCGACGCAGAACACGCGACTGCGCGACCAGGCGGCAGCCAGCCACGCGGGATCCTCGCGGCGTTCGCCGAGACGATCCAGCGCCAGCGCGGTGAACAGATTGCGCTGGCTGCGCTCGGGCGGCAGGTGCATGGGGCGGCGTGACCGACGCTCAGGCCGAGAACGAGGAGCCGCAGCCGCAGGTGGTCTTGGCGTTGGGGTTGCGGATGACGAACTGCGCGCCCGACAGGCTCTCGCTGTAGTCCACTTCGGCGCCCATCAGGTACTGCAGGCTCAAGGGGTCGACCAGCAGGGTGACGCCGCCGCGCTCCACCGCGAGGTCATCCTCGGCCTGGTTCTCGTCGAACTCGAAGCCGTACTGGAAGCCCGAACAGCCGCCGCCGCTGATGTAGACGCGCAGCTTGAGCGCAGGATTGCCTTCGTCCTCGATCAGCGCGCGCACCTTGGTGGCGGCCGAGTCGGTGAACAGGATCGGGGCTTCGATGGACTGGTAGCTGGGGGCGCTGGACATGACGGCCTGTCGCATGGCTTGGACGAAAGAGATGGAGCCGGCGTAGCGGCAGCACAAGCCTAAGCGAGTCGCGGCCGCGGGATGTCGGCGCCGGCTGAACGTGTTACTGCGCTTCAGTCGCTGCCTTCGGGACCGCTGAGGCGCTTGGGCTCGGCGTTCTGGTGGATCAGCCGCCCGGTCAGCATCGAGCCGGCCTGCATCTCGACGGTGTGGTAATGCACATTGCCCTCGACCCGCGCCGCTGCCGCCAGCTCGATCCGCTGGCTGGAGTGGATGTCGCCGTGCAGCTGGCCGTTGACCACGACGTGCGGCGCGCGCACCTCGCCCTCGATACTGCCGCGCTCGGACAGGGTGACCAGCGCGTTCGGGTCGGATTCGTCGGCGATCACCGCGCCTTCGATCCTGCCTTCGATGTACAGCCCGCCGCTGAAGTGGACGTCACCGCGAATGACTACGCGCGGGCCGATCAGGGTTTCAACGCCGGTGCTGCTGGGGCGTGCGGACTTGTGTTTGTCGCTGCCGAACATCTGTGGGGGTCTCCTGAAAGTGGTGGCACGATGCGTTTCCGCGCAGCGTTCCGGGTTGACGTGCGGCCCGAGCGCCGCGCGCCCGGCCGCTACTCGCTGGCTTCGGGCTGGGCCACGCCGGCGATGACGTCGGTCCAGGCGAAGCTGCGCTCGGCGCGTCCTGCCTCGCCGTCCACCGACACCTTGATCCGGTGCGGCGTAAAACCGGCAGGCAACATTACATTGCCCTCGACCTGCTGGAAGTACTTGAAGGCGAATTCGAGGCCGGGCGCGTCGGCCTGGGTCAGCTCGGCCCAGCCCAGTTCGCGCATCCGACCGTCCTGCACGCCCTCGATGGCGAGGCGCGCCTGGCCCCGCGAGAGCTGGGTCTTCTTGACGTTCTGGGTCAGCGTGAGGCGGAACAGCCAGGCACCACTCGGCTCGGCCTGCAGGCCCAGGCTGTGGATCGACAGGCCCTGGCGCTGCGCACTGCCGCCCACCAGGCGTTCGTAGAAGGCGACATCGGCCTCCAGCGAGGCGATGCGCTCGTCGCGGTCGGCGATGTCGCGCTGCAGCTGCTGGTTGGCTTCGCGGCTGATGTCGTCCGAGCGCTTCAGGATCACGTTGCGCTGGCGCAGGTTGTCGAGACGGCCCTGCAGGTCGCCGACCATCTGCCGAAGCTCTTCAGGCGACGCCTCGGCGCCGCTGGCGGCCCGCTGTCGCCAGTGATCCACGCCCCAGCCGACCGCGGCCAGCGAGAGCAGCCAGAGCAGGCCAAGCAGCGGCCAGCGCCGGCGCCGGGTCGAGGCCGCGCGCGGAACGATGACGAAAGGACTGTCGGAGCTCATGGGCGGACCCGTGGGGAAAGCCCGCGATTATTGACCCTGCGGGGGCCTGCTGCACACTGCGCCCTGGCGGAGGGCTGCAGGTGCCGATGGCCATCCGGTCCACCGCCGTCCGCTTTCCACGTCCACGAGGGCACCGCCATGGAGACCGCACACCTGTTCGCGCTGGCACTGGCGCTGGCCTGGCTCAGCGGGCTGCGGGTGCATCTGACCGTGTTCGCGATCGGTCTTGCCGGTCTGCTCGGCAGCGTCGAGCTGCCGCCGGGCCTGCAGGTCTGCAGCAACCCCTGGGTGCTCGGAGTCAGCGGCGTGCTGACCGTGGTCGAGTTCAGCGCCGACAAGATTCCGGGCGTGGACTCGGTCTGGGACCTGCTGAGCACCGTGCTGCGCGTGCCGGTGGGCGCCTGGCTGGCCGGCGCGACCCTGGCTGCGCCCGATGAGTCCCTGAGCCTCGCCGGCCTGCTGGCCGGCGGTGGCGCGGCCCTGCTCAGCCATGGGCTCAAGAGCGGCGGTCGCGCCCTGATCAACACCTCGCCCGAGCCGCTGAGCAACTGGACCGCCTCGCTGGCCGAGGACTCGCTCGCCGTCGGCGCCTTGCTGTGGCTGGTCCACTACCCTTGGCTGACCCTATTGGCTCTGGTCGTGCTGAGCCTGCTCGGTTTCCTGTTGCTGCTCTGGCTGCTGCGGGGTCTGGGGCGCGGGCTGGGCGCTCTGCTGGGGCGCTGAACAGCCTGCCGGCCTGGGAATGCTGCGGCCGCGCACCCGGCCTGGCTTGGCAGGGCTGCAGGGCGGAACTCTGCCTGCTCGCATGCCGGTAGCATGGAACCTGCATCCCGCCGCAACTGCCCGCGCGCTGCCCGTGTGGGTATAGTTCGGGAGCATCCCGGGACAAAGGCGTCTCCGGCGCGCCCGTAACCCGACCGCAGCCTTGGAAAGCCATGTACGCGCAGGACGAAAGCCAGCAGCGGACTGAACTGAGACTCGCCTTCCTGCGCCATCTGCCCAAGCGGATCGAAGCGCTGTGCCGGCGCGCCCGTCGCTTCTGCGAAGAGGGCTGGGACATCAATGGTCTCACCCTGCTGCACGAGGATGTGCAGCGCCTGGCCGGCGCCAGCGGTCGCTACGGCGCCCTGGAGGCCAGCGAGCAGCTGCTGATGCTGGAGACCCTGCTGGGTGAGCTCGCCGACACCGGAGGCCTGCCGGATGAGGCCGGCAACGGCCACCTGCTTGCCCTGCTGGAGAGTCTGGCGCTGCACGGCGGGGCGGAGGCCAGCGAGGCCGACGAGCCGGCGCGCGTGCCCGAGCCGGAGGCGGAACCGGTGATCCCGGTGCAGCCGCGCGATCTGCATGCGGAAACGCCGCCGCCAAACTATTGGCGGCGCTGGACGGGCGATGCGCCGCCCGCGGCCGAAGCGCTGGTTCCAGCCGTCACCACGGTCACCCCCAAGACCGCGGACACCGAGGCCGCTGCGCGGCCCTCGGCTCCGCTGTCGGCGGTGCGCGCTGCCGAGGCTGCGCCGGCACGCAGCGCCACTCCGACGCCGCGTCCGGGCGGTGGGCGTCGCATCTATCACCTGACCGACGGCGGCGAGCTCGCCTGCGAGCTGGACCAGCGCCTCGAAGCGCAGGGCTACGAGCTCGAACTGCTGGAGGCCCCGTCGGAGCTCAAGGAAATCCTCAACGCGCTGGCGCCGGACCTGGTCATCGTCGATGCCGCGTACATGAACGACATCGAGGGCGTGGGTGCGGTGCTGCGCGCGACCCGCGAGCGCACCGGTACCCGCTTGCCGATGCTGGTGATCTCGAACGAGGACAGCATCCCGGCGCGCCTGGTCGCGCGTCGCGCCGGCGCCGACGCCCTGCTGGTGCGCCCCGATGGCGCCGAAACGGTGATGGCCAAGCTGGCCGAGCTGCTGGTTTCCGCGGGCGAGGCCACCTACCGCATCCTGGTGGTCGAGGACGACCGCTCGCAGGCGCTGTTCGCCGAGTCGATCCTGCGCAATGCCGGCATGGAAGTGCGCTCGGTGCACGAGGCCTTCGACGTGCTGCAGGCGATGGAGGAGTTCCGCCCCGACCTGGTGCTGATGGACCTCTACATGCCGCACTGCGACGGCACCGAGCTGACCGCACTGATCCGCGAGCGCGAGGAGTTCCTGCACACCCCGATCGTGTTCCTGTCGGGCGAGAGCGACCAGGACAAGCATTTCGAGGCGCTCTCGGCCGGTGGCGATGATTTCCTTTCCAAGCCGATCCGTCCCAAGCATCTGATCGCCGCGGTCAACAACCGCGTGCGCCGCGCTCGCGCCGTGCAGGAACGCGCCCAGCTGCGCGATCCGCGCGATCCGGCGACGGGTCTGCACCGGCGCGGCTACATGCTCGACCGGCTGGCGGAGACGCTGGCTTCGGACAACGTCCGCAGCCAGGCCGGCGGCCTGCTGTTCCTGGAGATCGAGGGTGTGGCGCAGCTGCGCGAGCGCTATGGGCTGACCACCCTCGAACAGCTGCTGACCGAAGTCGGCAGCCAGATCAGCCAGGGCATTGCCGAGGGTGAGCTGGCCTGCCGCTACAGCGACGGTTGCTATGTCGTGTACTCGCACGAGCGCGACGAGGCTGCGCTCGAGCGGCTCGCGCTGGACCTGCGCAATGGCCTGATCACCCATCCCTTCAAGGCCGAGGGCAAGCCCCTGCGTCTGCGCGCGGTGGTTGGCGTGGCCTCGTTCCGGCACAACTTCGCCGACGCCGGCGCCATGCTCAACGCCGCCGAGCGCGCCTCGCGCGAAGCGCGCAGCGGCGATCGCGGCGTGCATCGGTTCGCGCCCGCGCAGCGCCCGGCCGAGGCCCAGACCAGCGCCCTGCTCAGCCTGATCCGCAACGCCATCGACACCGACGGCTTCGAGCTGCTGTACCAGCCGATCGTGGCCCTGCAGGGCGGTGACGACGCCCAGTACCAGAGCCTGCTGCGGCTGCGCGACGATCACGGGCGCCTGCATCCCGCGGCCGCGATCGTGCCGCTCGCCGAAAGTGCGGACCTGATCCTCGAAGTCGATCGCTGGGTGCTGACCCAGGCGATCCGCATGATCGACCAGCGCCGCAGCAGCTCGCGACCGGTGCGCCTGTTCGTCAGCCAGTCGACCGGCAGCCTGCTGGCGCCGGGCCAGTCGGAATGGATCCGCGCCCAGCTGGCCGCGCGCCAGGTTCCGGGCGAGTCGCTGGTGCTCGAGCTGCCGCTGGAAGACGTCGAGGCCCGCGTCGACGCGGTCGATGCCTTCTGCCGCGAGCTGATGCCGCTGGGCGTGCAGTTCTGCCTGAGCCGTTTCGACGGCGAACAGTCGGCCGAGGCCCTGCTGAAGCGTCTTCCGCTGTCCTTCGTCAAGATCGCGCCGAAGTACCTGGCGGCGGCGCAGACCCCGGCCCTGCGCGATGAGCTGCGTGCCCTGGTCGATCGCGGCCATCGGCATGGCCTGCAGGTGATCGGCCAGCGCGTGGAAGACGCGCAGGCGGCCGCGACCCTGTGGATGAGCGGCATCGACTACATCCAGGGCAACCTCGTGCAGCAGGCTGCACGTGAGTTGGAGTTCGACTTCCAGGCGGCGGTGCTCTGAGCGTGTCGCCCTCCATCCTGCGTGGCCTGACCGTCGGCGGCGGCCTTGCGGCAGCCGCGGGCGGCGCACTGCTGCTGCTGCCGCTGGGGCTGTCACCGTTGATTGGAGCCGTGCTCGCCGCGGCGGGTGGCCTGGCCGCCGCGGCCGGCGGTCTGTTCGGTGCAGCTGTGCCGTCAGCGTCGACAGCCGGCAGCGTCCGTCGCGAGCCCTCGCTGCACGTCGATCCCGGTGAGCTGGCGCGGGTCAAGGACGAGCTCGCGCAGGCGCGCAAGCTGGAGCGCGAGCTCTCCGAGGCCAAGCATGCCGCCGAGGCGGCGACCATGGCCAAGGGCGAGTTCCTCGCCACCATGAGCCACGAGATCCGCACCCCGCTGAACGGCATCATCCCGCTGCTCGACATCCTGCTGTCGACGCGGCTCGGCGATGACCAGCGCGAGTACCTCAATACCGCCCTGCAGTCCGCGCAGCAGCTGCTGCGCATCGTCGACGACATCCTCGACTACTCCAAGCTCGAAGCGAACATGCTCGAGCTGGAAACCGTCGGCATCAACCTGCGCGAGGTGCTCGACGGGGTGATGCGGCTGATGGACACGCCGGCCGAGGCCAAGGGCCTGCGCCTGTCCATGCAGATCGACCCGGCGGTGCGACTGGCGATGCGCGGCGATCCGGTGCGCATGCGGCAGATCCTCACCAACCTGCTCAGCAACGCCATCAAGTTCACCGATCGCGGCAGCGTGTCGGTGATGGTCAGCCGGCGCGGTGAAACGCGCACCCACCACGAGCTGCGCTTCGAGGTCACCGATACCGGCGTCGGCATCGCGCCGGAGGCGGCGGCGCGCCTGTTCAAACCGTTCTCGCAGGCGGACGCCAGCACCACCCGCACCTTCGGCGGCACCGGCCTCGGCCTCGTGATCTGCAAGCGCATCGTCGACCTGATGGGAGGGCAGATCGGGGTCGACAGCACCCCGGGCCGCGGCTCGACCTTCTGGTTCCAGCTGCCGATGCTGAAAGCCGTTGGCGACATGGAGATCGAGCGCCGAGAACTCGGCGGTTCGCGGGTCCTGCTGGTCACCGCCGATGCCGTCCTGCAGCGCAAGCTCGCCCTGGCCGCCTCGAACTGGGGGGTCACCCTGGTGCATGCCAGCGGTGCCCAGGACGCCCTGTTCAAGCTGCGCGCCGCCGCCCAGCGGGCCGGCAACTGGGCCTTCCACCTGCTGCTGGTGGACCTGGGCAGCGTGCGCACCACGGCGGTCGGCCTGCATCGCAGCATCCTGCGCGAGGACGCGCTGGCCAAGCTGCAGATCGTCTATCTCAAGGGCGATGAGCCGGCCCCTGCCGATCTCGCCGAAGGCGGTCGCTCGCTGCCCCTGGCGCGCGCCCTGCCCGAGCCCGAGATGCGCCGTCAGCTGGCCAAGATCATGGAAGGCGAAGTGGTTGCCAGCCTGCCCGTCAGCACCGCCGCCGACGTGCAGATCGACACCCAGCCGCCGGCACCGCGCGTCGCCATGGCGGCACCTGCCCCCGTGCCGGTCATGCGCGGCACCGCCGTATTTCCGCCGGAGTCGTTCGAAGCCCCGGTGGCGCCGGCGCGAATCACCGCGGCGGCCCCGACTGGCGCCGCGCCGGCCGCGAGCGGCGCCCTCAGTGGTCGCGCCCTGCTGGTCGAGGACAACCCGGTCAACCGCCAGGTCGCGAGCCGCATCCTGAGCCTCGCCGGCCTCGAGGTGGACACCGCCGAGAACGGGCAGGAAGCGCTCGATCGCCTCAAGCAGGGGCGCTATGCGCTGGTCCTGATGGACTGTCAGATGCCGGTGATGGACGGCTACACCGCCGCCCGGCGCCGCCGCCAGATCGAAGCCGAGGCCGGGATGCCGCGGCTGCCGATCATCGCCATGACCGCGAACGCGATGATCGGTGATCGCGAGAAGTGCCTGGAAGCGGGCATGGATGACTACCTCACCAAGCCGCTGGATCGCAGCAAGCTCAACGCCACCCTGGCGAACTGGCTGGCGCGCTCGCCCTATCGCGATGCGGTGGCGCCGGTCGCTGCAGCCGCCCCGGTTGGGGCCGCGCAGGCGCGCAGCGCCGAGCCTTTCACCCGGCAGTCGGCGGCGACACGGCCCACGCCTGCAGCGACGGCGGCCCCGGCGCGCCCAGCGGCGGCGCCGGTGGCGGCCGCCCCCGCGGCCCAGAGCTTCAGCACCGCCAGCGGTCCAGCGCTGGCCAGCGATGTGGTCGAGGATCTGCGCGAGGTGATGGGCGGGGAGTTCCTGTCCCTGATCCGGGTGTTCCTGGAGGACACGCCGCGCACGCTGGAGCGCCTGCAGGCGGCCGCCGAGACCGGCGATACCCCGACCCTGGTGGCTTCGGCGCACTCCCTGAAGTCGACCAGCGCCAACCTGGGTGCCCTCGACATGTCCGAGCTTGCCCGTCAGATCGAGCACGGTGGCCGTGCCGGCACGCTGGCCCAGCCGCAGCTGCTGGTGGCGCGTCTGGTGGCCGAGTTCCTGCGCGTGGAGAGTGCGCTGCGCGCCCTGCTGTCCTGAGAGCCTCCCAGCCCCGCGCGGCGGGCCAGGTGTTCCCGAAGAAACCTCGCTTCGTCATCCCCGCGAAGAGCCTGCCCTCGCGATGGCGGGGGCGCTGATCGAGGACCCGTGCGACTGCGGCAAGCGACACTGGGCCCCCGCCGACGCGGGGGCGACGATCCATGGGGTCGCAAGCGTTCTGGGTCTTGAGAGCCTGCAGAACCATCCGCCTACTGCGGCCGCCTCTGGCCGCGCCTGCCCAGGGAAAACGGAAGGCCCGCACGCGGCGGGCCTTCCAGGATCAGCGCGGTGCGGCTCAGCTCAGCTGCTGCCGAGCTTGGTCTGCAGGTAGTTGGCCTCGCCGATCCGCTCGATCAGGGCGAGCTGGGTTTCCAGCCAGTCGACGTGTTCCTCTTCCGATTCGAGGATGTCGGTGAGCAGGTCGCGGGAAACGTAGTCACCGGCCTGCTCGCAGTGGCTGATGCCGGCCTTCAGCACCGGCAGCGCCGCCTGCTCCAGCTTGAGGTCGCATTCCAGCGCTTCCTTCGGCGTCTCCCCGATCAGCAGCTTGCCCAGCTGCTGCAGGTTCGGCAGGCCCTCCAGGAACAGGATGCGCTCGATCAGCTTGTCGGCGTGCTTCATCTCGTCGATCGACTCGCGGTACTCGTGCTCGCCGAGCTCCTTCAGGCCCCAGTTCTGGAACATGCGGGCATGCAGGAAATACTGATTGATCGCGGTCAGCTCGTTGTAGAGGGCGCGATTGAGATGCTCGATGACCTTGGCATCGCCTTTCATGGGGCGTCTCCTGCTGCAGTTCGATGGACGCACCACTGTAGCCGCGCGCGAGCGGCGGTGACGAAACTCCAATCGGAAGCATTCTCAGACCCGGCCATTGGCCGGGTGCCGGCGGTGAGAGAGCGAGGCCCTGCGAGGGCTCGCAGCTGCGTTGGAGACGGAGGACGTTCCCGCCGTAGACCCACCGTTTCGTTGCCGGAGGCTCAGGCGACCATGGGCAGGGCGAGTGCCCTGGTTTCCTCGAGGATCTGCACGGCCAGTTCCCTACAACACCCGCAGCCGCTGCCGCAGCCGGTGGCCGCAGCCAGCCCGTCCAGCCCTTCGACGCCGCGTTCGGCGGCTTCACGAATGGTCTTGTCGGTGATCCCGTGGCAGAGGCAGACGTACATGGCGGGCAGCCGATCAGAGTCGATGGGCTGCATTCAAGCGCGAATGCGAATGAGTGTCAACTAGACTCGCGCTCGCGACCAATGGCGGTGATCCCGGGTTCAGCCAGCGCCGCCCGCCGCCTCGCGCGCCGCTGCCCGCCGCTCGCGCCTGGGGACCGCCACATCGGCTTCCAGCGTCGGCGGTGCGAGCTCAAGTATGCGACTGCCGCTGGCACGTTCCGCATAGGGCGCGAGGTGCTTGAGCGCTTGAGCGTAGACGCGCCGCTTGAAACTGACGACGTGCTCCAGCGGATACCAGAAGTCGACCCAGCGCCAGCTGTCGAACTCGGGGCGCTCGTGCGCGTCGAGACGCACGGCCTCCTCCGCACCGGTCAGGCGCAGCAGGAACCAGACCTGCTTCTGGCCGATGCACAGGGGGCGCTTGCCCGGGCGTACGCAGCGCCGCGGCAGGCGATAGCGCAGCCAGCCGGGCGTTGCACCGAGCAGCTCGACGTGATGCGGCTTCAGACCGACTTCCTCGTCCAGCTCGCGGTACATCGCCTCCTCTGGGGTCTCGTCACTGTTCATGCCGCCTTGCGGGAACTGCCAGCCATCCCGCGTCACCCGCCGCGCCCAGAGCACCTGGCCGGTGGAGTGCATCAGGATGATGCCGACGTTCGGGCGGTAACCGTCCGGATCGATCACGGGACGGAACTCCAAACTCAAGATGGCAGGGACTGTGCCACAGCGGCCGGAAGCGCCACAACACGCGCGACCAACGCGCCGACGAAGAACCCGGCGGGCGCCGTGTGGGATGAACGGTGCTCAGGTGCGGCTACCCACGCTTGACCCTGTACGCCTGCACGCGCAAAATGCGCGGCCCTCGGGTGTGCTGCGCGCGCCCACAGGCCTGTGGCTATGTAGCTCAGCCGGTTAGAGCACAGCACTCATAATGCTGGGGTCGGTGGTTCGAGTCCACCCATAGCCACCACACTCAAGCCCGCGATTTCGCGGGCTTTTTTGTGCGCGCAGGTTTGCACCAGCGGCATCGACAACAGGCCCCGTACCCAAACCGAGCCCAAACTTCGGAGCACCTTCTTTTGACGCACGTTCGAAAGTGACCCGAAGACTACTTACGATCCCGTGACCCGACAGCCAGTGCGGCAAGGGCGCGGACATGCCGAACCCGCGTTACTTTGCGTCGCGCAGATGAACTCATGCTGCGCCCCAGGGGAAGGCGTTGAGCTCGTCGCGAGCTTCCCTCGCTGGGGTAGTGGCGATCCAGCAGTGTCACGACGCGCTCGTCGTGGTAGGGGACGAGCAGAAGTCCCTGGAATTCTTCACACGCTCGATGTCCAGCCGGATGTTCCCCTGCTCCGGGTTGCAACTGCCCCTTCGTTTCGGGGCGCCCTGCTGCAGGCGAATCCAGCCGAGCTTGGAGCTGGAATGGGCACACGCCACCTCCAGGCGCATCCACGGCCGCGCGACCTAACTTAACCGGCCCACTGGCCGGTGCACCGCGAGGTCGGCATGCTTCACCGCTTTTCCGGCAGTCCGATTGCGCTTGTGCGGCACCTGCTGAAGTTCCCCGAAGCTGGCCGGGTTTGTCGCTGCGTGGAGCGGGAGTTCGAGCGGGCACGCCTGCTGACCCTGAGGGTCAAGACGATGCGGCCTCTGGTGGCCAAGATGCAGAAGCTCCCGACGGGGCTCGAGACGGCCGCGTGAGTCGGAGGATGGTGTTGGCCGGCGCTGCGTTGCATTCAGCGGCGCCGGCCCGCTGCTGCAAGTCCTCGCACTGATCCGGCCAACGCACGGCTCGGTCGGTGCGAGTTCTCGGGTGTCCGAAGTCCGTTCCTGGCCCGGCCATTCCCTCAAACCGACGCCGAGCCGGGGGCTGAGCGAGTTTGCCTCCGGACTACGAGTGAAGTTCAACCGGCACCGTTATAGTCCGGCCCGACCGACAAGCCTTGGGGAAGGCGGATGCTGAAGTGGATTGAGAGAGTGATCGGCGGCAGGACTGTACAGGTCCCCGAAGGCGTGCCGGCAGCGTGGGCCGAAGCCGTGCAGAACCAGCTATCCCACATCTCGAAGGGCAAGTCGAAACTTCGGGCCGGCCTCGCGCAGGACATCTTCAGCTATGTGATGTGCGAATCGCCCATCAGCGTGCTGCAGGAAGCGTCCAGTTCCAACGAGATGATCCAGCATCTCGGCATCGGGAACTTGATCTTCAACACTCAGGGAGCGATGGCGGAGCGTCTCTACAAGGACTTCGATGCAGTTCCTGCGGAGGTCATGCTGCGCTGGGCCAGGTTATTGGCAGTCGTCTACGGCAGCGGCCTCTCGCAGTGGCGATTCGACATGCCCAATGGAGCGCAATGGCCGGAGGCGCTGGTGCTCCACGCCGCCGGCCGGCAGCTGAGCACCTGGGGCAATCAAACACCCAAGGCCGACAAACTTTCCGCGGCCGGGATGGAGCGCCTGCTGATCGCCGACGGCCTGGAGCCTTCAGCGCTCTTGAGAGCGGCCTTTGCGTCTCCGGCCGATCGTTGGGGCGTGGGCGCTCTGGCGAAGATGGTGTCGGAGATGCGTGGTTTCGAAGATGCGCTTGAGCGCCACCAGGACGCGCTCAGGCCTCTGCTCCTGCAGCCAGCGGCTGCGCAGCGGTTGCAGGCGCTGTCGATGCTCGAAGAGGTGGACGGCCGCGTACTCGCCTTCTTCGCCGAAGAGCTTTCGGAGCTGGCGGCCTCGAGCAGCAAGCAGGTGCGCGCTGCGGCCGAGCCACTGGTGCTGCGGTGCCAGCGTTCCTGCATCGGCCCGATGAAGCGCATCGCAGAGACCGGCAAGCCAGAGCAGCGACTGAATGCGCTGCGCCTGCTGCACCTCATGGCGAAGAAGTTCGAGGATGCCGCGCTTGCGGAATCCGCCAGAGAAATCGCGGCTGCCGACAAGGCGCCATCAGTGCAGGCTCTCGTGGTTGAGTGGGAGGCGCTTTCGAGAGAGGCAGCATCCGCGACCCCCTTCGAATTCGAACGTCCCCGTGTTGTCTGGTCGACGCGCGTCACTGCCGACATCGAGAAGGACCTGCGTCAGGCTTGGGATGCGATCAACGGCAGTGTTGAGAAACACAACAGGCAGGTCAGAGATCATCATGCACGGATGACAGCGGAGGGCAGGAAGTACCCGCTGCATCTGACTGAAGCAGTGTCCGAGGCGGATCTGCGAGCGCTGATCGACTATCTGGGCTCGGACGTGGCGGTTGCACCCAAGCATCGCAAAGACTTTCGAAGCACCAGTTGGCGACACATGCCGACTGTGCTTCGAGGGCTCGCAGCGCGCGAATGGATGACTGCCTCAACCTTGATGAAGCTGCTGGCGTTTTCCGACCTGCTGCTCAATCACGACGATTCCCTAAGCAGAGTCGTTTCTGTCTCGATCAACGAACTACACGCCAGGACCGGCACTCCGTCGTTGCTCGAGCTCTCGGCAATGCTGGAAGACATGGGCTTCAAGGGCCGTGATCAGGTCTTCCGCGCCTACTGCGGCAGCTGGGGCCCAACGCTGGCCCGCGACTGGCCCGCCGAGGCGGTGTGGCCCTTCTTCGCTCACCACCTCGAGCGCCTGTTGCAGCTGATGAACCCGGTGCAGACCCGTGACTACTGGTTTGACCGGCTGGCGCTCTACCGTGCCGTCGCGACCCTGCCAGAGCCCCCTACTGAAGTGGTCAACGCGCTGTTCGACCTTGCACTTGGAAGCGGCAAGACGGATCGCCTGCCGGCCCAGCAGGCTCTGGACAAGCTGCCGGGCAAGGAGGCTCGAATCATTGCGGCGCTGGCGGATGGCAAGGCCGATGTCCGCACGACTGCGGCGCAGTGGCTGGGCCGGCTGCGCTGCGAGGACGCGATCGAAGGGCTGGAGCGGGCTGTTGCCAAGGAGAAGCTCGACGTGCCGAAGGGCGCGATGCTCGACACGCTGCAGCTGATGGGCCGGCCCGTTGAAAAGTACCTGGACCGCGGGATGCTGGCCGGCGAGGCGGAAAAGACCCTGGCAAAGGGTGTTCCGAAGGACCTGGACTGGTTCCCGTGGGCGGGGCTGCCCACCGTGCGCTGGAGCGACTCCGGCGAAGCCGTTCCGGTCGACGTGCTGCGCTGGATGCTGGTGCAGGCGGTGAAGCAGAAGTCACCCGAGCCCAATGCTGTACTCCGCAAGTACTGCGCGATGTTCGCCCCACGCGATCGGGAGGCACTGGGTCAGTTCGTGCTGGAGGCCTGGCTGGCGGAGGATGTGCGCCCGGTCAGCCCGGAGCAGGCGATGGCGGCGGCCACGTCGACGGCGCAGTCCATCCACGGCTACATGAGCAGTCACCCGCAGTACTACAAGAACGATCCGAACTTCGGAAGATCGGTCGAGGAACTGATCGCCAAGTTCCTTCCCGGCTGCCTGCGCCAGCCTGGAGGCTCCGCGACAGGCAGCAAAGGCCTGCTGGCGGTGGTGGCCGCATGCGCCGGCGAACGGGCCGTTGCGCCGGTTGCGCGCTTCCTGAAGGAGTACTACGGAACGCGGGCGGCGCAGGGCAAGGCCCTGATCGCCATGCTGGCCTGGATCGAGCATCCCAGCGCGACCCAGCTGATGCTCTCCGTGGGCAGCCGCTTCCGCACCAAGAGCTTCCAGGAGGAGGCCACGCGCCAGGCGGAAGCCCTGGCTGAGCGCAAGGGCTGGACCCTGTCCGAACTCGCCGACCGCACGATCCCATCGGCAGGCTTCGACGAAACCGGAACGTTGGAGCTGTCCTACGGCGATCGCATGTTCACCGCCAAGCTGTTGCCGGACTTCAAGATCGAGCTGTTCAACCCCGACGGCAAGAAGATCGCCGCGCTGCCGGAGCCCCGACAGGACGACGATGGCGAACGCGCGAAGGACGCCAAGAAGGCGTTCTCCGCTGCCAAGAAGGAGATCAAGAACATCGTCGCTCTGCAGACGGAGCGGCTCTATGAAGCCTTGTGCACCGCGCGCGACTGGCCCTGCGAGGACTGGCAGCGCTTCCTGAATCAGCATCCCGTGATGCGCTATCTGGTACAGAGGCTCATCTGGAGCGTGATCGAGGATGGGCGCGTGCTTGCCACCTTCCGTCCGCTCGAAGACGGCACGCTGAGCGACAACGACGACAACCCGGTCTCCCCTGCGGCCGACACCCGCGTGCGGCTGGCGCACGACTCCAACCTGCCATCGGAAGACATGGCGCGCTGGCAGCAGCACCTGGTGGACTATGAGGTCGCGCCGCTGTTCCAGCAATTCGGCAAGGGCACCTATACCCTGCCGGCCGACAAGAAACATGCAACTTCGATCGATGCCTTCGAGGGCCATCTGATCGAGGCCTTTGCACTGCGCGGACGCGCCTTGAAGCTGGGCTACACGCGCGGTCCGACCGAGGACGGCGGCTGGTTCATGACCTATGAAAAGCGTTTCCCCACGCTGGGGATGAAGGCGGTCATCGAATTCACCGGCAATCCTCTGCCCGAAGAAAACCGCACCGTGGCGCTGCTCAAGCTGAGCTTCGAGGCAGTCAGACAGGGCGGCGATGCGCACGAGCGCAGCGAAATGCCGCTTTCCGACGTGCCGGCTGTGCTGCTGTCGGAGTGCTACAACGACGTGCGCCTGATCGCCCGCGACGGCAGCGGCTTCGATCCGGATTGGCAGAAGAAGAGCGAGTACTGAAGCCATGGATGGAATCCCACAACCGGTGCTGCGAGCGCCGGCAGAGCAGGTGTACTCGAAAGAGCTTTCGCGCCTGCAGGCAGAGGATTCGGGGGCACGTCCGCCGGGCTGGAGACTTTCGCCGCGGTCGGTCCGATCCTTCGTGCTCGGCGATGCCAAGCTCGGAGTGACGCGGAAGTTCTACGGCGATGACGCGCTGATCGACCGCTGCATCGTGACCCTGATGAGCAGCCGCGCGCTGCTCCTGGTCGGTGAGCCGGGTACCGCCAAATCGATGCTCTCCGAGCTGCTGGCCGCAGCGATCTCCGGCGCCTCGACGGTGACCATCCAGGGCACCGCCGGAACCACCGAGGACCAGATCAAGCACTCCTGGAACTATGCCCTGCTGCTGGCGGAAGGACCCTCCACGCGGGCCCTGGTGCGCGGCCCGATCTTCAACGCCATGCAGCAGGGACTGCTGTGCAGATTCGAAGAGATCACTCGCGTCCAGCCGGAGATCCAGGACGCCCTGATCGGCGTGCTCTCCGACAAAGTCCTGCATGTCCCCGAGCTCTCTGGGAGCGACGCCCTGGTATTTGCCGCGCCCGGCTTCAACGTACTGGCGACGGCGAACATCCGCGACCGCGGCGTGCATGAGATGTCCAGCGCACTGAAGCGTCGATTCAACTTTGAAACGGTGCGCCCCATCGCCGACCGCAAGTTGGAAACCCAGCTGGTGCGCAGCCAGACCGAGGCTCTGCTGCGGCATTCACAGGTGGATGTTTCGCTTGGGCCCGACGTGCTGGAGCTGCTGGTGACTGCCTTCCAGGACCTGCGCAACGGCGTCACCGTCGAGGGCGTGGTGCTGGAGAAGCCGACCGCCGTGATGTCATCCGCCGAGGCGGTGGCGGTGGGCTACGCCGCTGGCCTCGATGCACATTACTTCGGCGATGGTGAGGTTGGCGGCGAGCATGTTGCCCGCCAGCTGATCGGCACCGTCCTGAAGGACAACGCCGACGACGGCAAGAAGCTGCGCCACTACTTCGACGTGGTGGTGAAGCAGCGCGCACAGCGCCAGCCGCAGTGGAAGCGCGTGCTGGAAGCCCGCGGAGACCTGGAACGCTGAAAGTGGCGGACTCGCCAATGGAGATCGATGCCGTCGCATTGCGTGCGCTGGACGCGCGACTCATCACCTCGGACTGGGTGGTGTTTCCCGTGCGTCATCACAGCCCCGCCTGCGCCTGGCAGCTGCGACGCTGGCTCGCCCACAACACGCCCAGCACGGTGTTGATAGAAGGCCCCCGCGGCTTCACAACGCTTCTGCCGCAGCTGGCCGATCCATCGGCGCGGATGCCGCTCGCTGTTTACACCTACGCGGTGTTTCGCGGCAGCGACGCCACGGGCGAGCAGCGCCGCGCCGCCTACTACCCTTTCTGCGACTACTCACCTGAACTGGTGGCGCTGCGGGAGGCGCAGGCGCGCGCGATTCCTGTGCGCTTCATCGACCTGGACTTCTGCGAGCAGACCCAGCTCGAATCCGACTCCGAAAAGGATGAGTCAGCCTCGCTGCTGGATGAGCGGCACTACCGACGCAGTGCCCAGCTGCAGGCGCTGGCAGAGCGACTCGGCTGCCGCGACCACGAGGAACTGTGGGAGCACCTGTTCGAGGCCGGCGCGGAAGCGCTGAGCTTTGAAGAGCACGTCGCCCGCGTGGCCGCCTACTGCCGCCTTTCGCGCACCGACTGCCTCCCTGAGGAACTTGCGGCCGACGGCTCGCTCCAGCGCGAGGCCGAGATGGCGTGGCATGTGCGCGAAGCGCTCGCGCAGCGCTCAGCAGACTCTGGTCCAGTGCTTGTGGTGGTGGGCGGCTTCCATGCCGTGGTGCTGCCCGACCTGCTGGCCGATCCGCCACCGCGCCCGCGCATCGTTCGGACCCGGCTGAGTGACGAAAACTCTGCGCTGATTCGCTACAGCTTCGAGCGGCTGGACCGGCTCAACGGCTATTCAGCGGGCATGACCTCGCCGGCCTGGCATCAGCGCCTGTGGGAGCAGTTGCTACGGCGCGAGCGCCCGGACCCGCGGGCCAAAGGCCACCCGCGCGTACTCGCTGCTTTGGAGGCGCTTGCCGACATTGCCTGCGAGCTGCGCGAAAGGGCCGGCGTGGCCCTGCCGACGCCCGCGCTCGCTGCTGCCTTCGAGCAGACGCTGCGTCTCGCCGCGCTTAGGCAGCGCCCGGCGCCACTGCGCGTCGATGTGCTTGACGCGGTCAGCAGCTGCTTCATCAAGGGCGACGCTGACGCCGATGGCGCGTTGATCCTGGCGGCGGCGCGCAAGGTCATGTGTGGCGTCGCAATGGGAACCGTGCCCGCTGGAGCGCCGGCTCCGCCGCTGGTGCGTGACCTGGCCTGGCGGCTCCGGCGCCAGCGGCTCAAGGTGGACGACTCTCAGCCGCGCCGCGCGACCCTGGATCTGTATCGCCGCCCGGCCCATCGCATCACCAGCCGCCTGCTGCATGGGCTGTTGCTGCTCAACGTCCCCTTTGGCTTCCGCACCAGCGGTCCGGATTTCATCAACGGAATCGGACTGGATCGCCTGCAGGAACACTGGGAGTACAGCTATTCGGCGGCCACCGAAGGCGCACTGATCGAAGCCTCTGTCTATGGTCCGACTCTGCCGCAGGCGGTTGCGAACCGGTTTATCGAACGCCTCGACCGCCAGCAGGACAGCGGACAGGCGGCAAGCGCCAGCGCGGCGGCACGACTGCTGACCCAGGCCTGCGTGTTGGGCTTGCACGATCATCTGCCGCGCGTGGCTGGCCTGCTCTCTCAGTCCGTTGGTGCCGACGCCAACTTCGAGTCTGTGGTTGCAGCAGCTGCGAATGTGGGTGTGCTCTGGGAGTCTCGGGAGCCGCTTGAGGCACGCGAGCTCGATGCACTACCGGCCCTGCTGGAGGCCGCCTACCGCCGAGCGATCTACCTGGGCCAGGAGTTGTCGGACTCGCGCGATACGGCCGCGGCCAGCGTCCAGTCGCTGTCCCAGCTGCGCGAACTGTTGGTCAGCGCAGCCGGGCGCGCGCTCGACGCCGAGCTGTTCTGGACTCTGCTTGAGCGGGTGCAGCAGCACCCCAGCGCGCTGCTGCGCGGGGCGGCGACGGGCCTGCGCTACTCGGCGGGCCGCTGCCTGGAGCCAGAATTGCTGACGGCACTGGATGGCCATTTCCGCGGCTGCGCCCACTCTACGGAAGCGGTGGCCTTTCTACGCGGGCTGCTGCAAACCGCACGGGAGATAGCCTGGCAGCAGCCTGAATTGCTCAATGTCATCGACAGCTTGCTGCGGCAGTGGGGTGAGGAGGATTTCGTATCGAGCCTGCCCGAGCTCCGCCTGGCTTTCGCCGGCATGACGCCCAAGGAGACCGATCGGATTGCTTCGGCCGTCGCGCGCATCCACGGCGTTGCGGAAGTCGGTCCGCTCATACAGAGATCGCTCGATGCTGCCAGCGTGCAGCGCAACCTGGAGCTTTCGAACCGACTGCGTGCGGTGCTCGAAGGCGATGGCCTCGGCGCCTGGGTGCAGTCATGAAGGTACTGGAACGATGGCGCCTGGTGCTGGGTCGCTACGCCCAGCCGCTGGAGCAAGGCACGGGCCTCGGCAGAGACACCGCGCGGATGGATGCCGCGCTGGAATACCTGTACGGCCGTGAGTACCAGGGGCGCGGCCTTCGAAAGGCTGTGGGACCGGGCTCGCTGGAGGGCTCGCAGCCGTCCCTGGTCAAGTGGCTGGGCGAGGTGCGAGAGCTGTTCCCGCGAGAAACCGCCGAGGTCATCGAGAAGCATGCACTCGACCGCTACGGGCTGACCGAGCTGGTCACGGATCCGCAGACGCTCGAGCGCCTCGAGCCCAATCAGCAGCTGCTGCGCACGCTGCTGGGGCTGCGCAATCACCTGAACGGGGAAGTCCTGCAGCTGGCACGGCGCGTGATCCGCCGGGTTGTGGAGGAGATCCGCCGCCAGCTTGAACCGGAGGTCCGGCGCACCCTGTCCGGACGCCTCAATCGTCATCGCCACTCGGTGTTCCGGCTTGCGCAGAACTTCGACGCGGCAGGCACCGTGCGTCGAAACCTCAGGAACTTCGATCTTGAGCGGCAAAAGCTGGTGATCGAAGAAGTCCTGTTCTTCGAGCGCAACGCCCGTCGACTTCCCTGGGACATTATCCTTTGCGTAGATCAGAGCGGCAGCATGGCTGACTCGGTCATCCACAGTGCGGTCATGGCGGGCATCCTCGCGCGGCTGCCGGCGTTCCGGGTCAAGATTGTTGTGTTCGACACCCAGGTGGTAGACCTGACCGGCCATGTGGATGATCCGGTGGAGGTGCTGATGGGCGTCCAGCTCGGCGGCGGTACCGACATCGCCCAGGCCGTTCGCTATTGCAGCCAGCTGGTCGAGAACCCCCACCGCACGGTGTTCGCGCTGATCACCGACTTCTGCGAGGGCGGCTCGCCCGGCGAGCTGGTCCGCGCGATTCGCAAGATGGCTGAGGCTCGAATCAAGCTGCTTGGCCTCGCCGCGCTGGATGGTTCGGCGAATCCGATCTACGACCATGACATCGCGGGGCGACTCGCAGCGGTGGGCATGGAAATTGCGGCGCTGACTCCGCAGCGATTGGCGCAGTGGCTGGTCAAGGTGACCTCGTGAGCGCTCTGGTCGCGCTGCGCGAACAGCTGCAGCGTTTCGACGATGAGGCCTTCGTCGCGCTCGCCAACCGTGGTCTCCTCAGACGCGCCACCAAAGATCTGGAGGCGCAGTCTCCAGAGATCCGCGAAGCGAGCGCGGAGCGGGTGATCGTGGCGACCGGTGACCACGAGGTGTGCTTCGATGCGCGTGGCCCCGCGCAGGCGCGGTGCTCCTGCCCCAGCACGGGTGTGTGCCAGCACATCCTGACGGCGAGCCTATGGATTCAGCGCTCGACCGAGGCGCCACCCTCCGCGCCAAGCGGCGGGACCGCTGGCAGTGGCCAGTCGGACTCCGCGCTGTCGGCAAGCGATCCCGCCGAGTCGCTGCGGGCAGCATTGCTCGCCTTCACTCCCGCCGAATTGGCCGCACATGCCTCCTTGCCCGGATACCGCTGGGCGCGGGAGCTCGTGCTGGATCTGGAGCTGCCCGAGGGCATCTGGATCGAATCTGCGCAGCACGTGGTGATCAACTTCGCGCGGCCGCGGATGAGCTTTCGCTATCTGGGCGGACCTGTGGAAAACCTGCTGTGCGACACGCGGGTGAGCAAGATCGAGAAGTATCGCGTCGCAGCAATCCTTGCGTTTCAGCGCGTGCACGGGGTTGAGCCGGCGCTGATCGAGCCTCGATCTCGCAGCAGGTCGGAACGCCTGGATCTGGGTCGGGACCATGCGTTGCCCGAGGGCACTGAAAGTTCGCAGACGGACTCGCGCTCCCTGCTGCGCGCTTCAGTCATACAGCTGAGCGGCGAGTGCATCGAACTCGGGCTCTCGCACCTGTCCCAAAACATCGAGGAGCGCTTCTCGACCCTCGCCGTTTGGGCCCAGGGCGCCGAGTACTATCGGCTCGGCCTGCTGCTGCGGCGAATTGGCGACCACGTCGAGCTGCTTTTGGCGCGCGCGGGCGCGGCCGATGAGCATCGTCTATTCGACGAACTGAGTCTGGCGCTGGGTCTGGTCTCAGCGCTTGAAGCGGCCGAGGCACGCGGCGACAAGCCCCTGCATCTTCTGGGACGAGCGCGGAGTCGCTACGAACCGGTTGCAGCGCTCGATCTGCTTGGCTTGGGCGCGCTTCCCTGGCGCAGCGCGTCTGGTTTTGTGGGCCTGACGATGCTGTTCTGGTCTCCGGCGGAGCGCGCGTTCCTGGCCTGTACCGACGCAAGACCCGAATTGCAGCGCGGCTTCAATCCTGTGACGCGCTACATCAGCGCCGGGCCCTGGTCGGGGCTCGCCTCGCCCAAGCAGGCCACCGGCCAACGACTGCGGCTGAGCAATGCGCAGCTCAGTGCCAGCGGACGTATCTCGGGCGCGGAACAGACGCAGGCTCAGGTCACACCGATCGATGGCACCGAGTTTCTTGCCCTGGTGCCGGTCTGCAGCCGTTGGGAGGAACTGCTCTCCGGCGCAGATCAAGGTCGACTGAGTCTGCTGTCTGAGCCGCAGCCCCTACGCGACTGGACGATTCTCGCGCCCTCGAAGTTCGGCGCTGCCCGCTTCGATCCGGCGCGGCAAACGACTGTGTGGCCACTGACCGACGCCGACGGGGCTCTCCTGCACGCCGAGATTCCTTACTCGGAGTATTCGCGCGCCGCGATCGAACGGCTTGAGGCCTTGGATTCTGATCGGCTGGGCTCTAGCACACGGGTGGTGGCACGCCTGCGCCGCACTGACGGTGCCCTAATCGCCGAGCCGCTCAGCCTGATCCGCTCAACCCGACCTGGCCAAGGAAACGCGGTGGATAGCCTGTACTTCGATCCAGCACCCGAGGACAGCATCAAGCGGAAGGCGATCAGTCTGTTCAAGCGTCGCATCGCACCTTCGGTCGCTGCCTCCTCGATCGATGCATCGCGATCGGCGGTGCCGGCGGATCTTCTCGACCTCGGCGACTGGCTTGCACGAACCGCTGAGCGCGGCATCAGCAAGGCCAGTGAGGGTCTGATCCTGCAGGAGATGGCGATGCGGCTGGATCGACTCCGGGAATCGGGCTTCAAGGCTTCGCCGGCAACCGCGCCCGAGGAGCCGCTTGCGAAGGTTCTACTTCGAATGAACTACTGGCGCATGCAGTGCCTACGCCTGCTTGGGGTAGACGAAGAGCGCTGACATCGAAGTCGGGACCCAGTTGTAGAGAGACGCCCGCTTGCCCATGAGGGTAAGCGGGCGTTCTTGACCTCTTCGCTCCTACTGCTTGGAGGTCAGCCACGTGTTGATGTCGGACTCACTCCAGCCCACGCGCCTGATCGAGATCTGGCGGCGGCGGGGGAAGAGGCCTGCCGCCTCCATGCGCCGCAAGGTACTGTGGGACACGCGAACAACGATCAGAACTCCCGAGATTCCAAGGCTTCGATCCATGATGAGCACCCCAAAGATGAGAGAAGCCGGGCCTGCGGACCGGCGACTTCATGCTAGGAGGCGAGACTCCGGTCAGCTTTCGGAACCCATGCGATTCTCGGGGGGATATCGGGAAGTCCGAGGGGCAGTTGGACAAAGTCCGAGAGAAGGCGGCGGAGCGGCGACCTGCAGCGATCGCTCATAACGCGTCTTTCCTCGCGACGGAATTCAGAGCCTGTTCCTGCACTTCGGGACAGTTTTCGAGCCGTCTGGTGATCATCGAACCCGGCAGTTTTTGGGGGCATTTGGGAGACTCGCCGATTGGCCGAGCTCGGCGTTTCGTTGCTCGATCAATGGCTTGCAGAAAAATTTTGCGCCCACCCTGAGCCACCACACCGCACCCTTAGATTTCGCGGGCTTTTTTGTGCGCGAATGCTGGCGGTGGGGGGCTTACTCCGCGGGCGACAGCCGCAGCAGGCGCGCCTTGGCGCCGTCGGTGAGCAGCAGCACGCGGCCCTGGTCGTCCACGCGCACGTCGCGCAGGCGTTCGCCGAGTTCTCGCAGCAGCACCTGTTCTTCCAGCACGCGGCCGTCCGTGTCCAGCCGCAGCCGATGCAGCGCGCGACCGGCGAGGGCGGTGACCAGCAGGTCGTTCTGCCACTGCGCGAATGCGGCGCCGCGGTAGACCGCCAGCGAGGACGGGGCGATCGAAGGCGTCCAGCCGTGCACCGGTTCCTGCATTCCCGGGTAGCGGGTGAAGGGGCTGATCTGGGCGCCGCTGTAGTCGAGGCCGGCAGTGGCGACCGGCCAGCCGTAGTTTTCGCCGCGCTCGATCCGGTTCAGCTCGTCGCCGCCACGCGGGCCGTGCTCATGCGACCACAGGATCGAATGCGCCGCATCGACCGCGATGCCCTGCACGTTGCGATGGCCGAGGCTGTAGATCTCCGGCAGGGCGTCATCGCGACCGACGAAGGGGTTGTCCGCCGGCACGCTGCCGTCGGGGTTCACCCGCACGATCTTGCCGAGGTGGCTGGCGGGATCCTGCGCGGCCTCGCGAAGGCTGAAGCCATCGCCAAGCGTCAGCACCAGGCTGCGGTCGGCGAGCTGGGCCATGCGTCCGCCGAAGTGGGCGTCGGTCGGCTTGTCGGGGCGGGCGACGAAGATCTCGCGCAGATCCTGCAGGCCTGCCTCGCCGAGCGTGGCGCGCGCCAGGCGGGTGCCGTTGGCGCGGCGGCTGCCGGCGGCATAGCTCAGATAGAGCGTTCGGTTGTTCGCGAACTCGCGGTCCGGCAGCACCTCCAGCAGTCCCCCCTGGCCGGCAAAGCGGACCTCGGGGACGCCCGCCAGCGGCGCCGAAAGTCCTTCCGACGTCCACAGCCGCAGACGCCCGGGGCGCTCGCTGATCAGCAGCCGGCCGTCCGGCAGCGCGGCGACCGACGAGGGGAATTCCAGCCCCTCGGCCAGCGTTTCGATACGGTACTCAGCGGCGGCCGAGGCCAGCGGAGCTGCCGCAAGAACGAGGCAAAGCAGGCGAAGGGCAGGACACATGCGCAGGCTCACGAATCGAGGGACGCGCCAGCATAGCCATGCTTGGCATCGACGACGTGCACGCCGCCGGTTCCTGCATCGCTTCAGTCAGGGCGCAGCTGCGAGGGCCGCGTCGCCAGACCGCGGCGCCACAGCACCGCGAACTCCAGCAGTTCGCGGGAGTCGCGCAGGGCCAGCTTGTCCTTGATCTGGGCCCGATAGTGCTCGACTGTCTTGACCGATAGACCGAGCGCCGCGGCGATCTCGCGCGGTGCTTCGCCGGCGCCGAGGCGGCTGAACACCTCCTGCTCGCGCGCGCTCAAGCCGAGCGCGGCAGGTCGGCCGCCGAGGCGCAGGGCGCAGGCGTCGCTTGCGCAGTGATGGGCGGAGGCGAGTGGACAGTCGAGGGCGCAGTCGAGGGCGCGTCTGAGCCCTGCCTCGTCCGCGCCTTCCCACAGCTGGGCGCAGGCGGACACGGTCGTGGGCGGTCGACCGACCACGTCGTGGCGGGCGGGCCCCACCAGCAGCAGGCGTGGCAGCTGTTCCGGCGGCAGGCCAGCGCGCGCCAGCAGCTCCGGTTCGGCCAGCAGAAGCTGTGGACGCAGCCGCGGCAGTCGCTCGCGCAAGGCCGCAGGGTCGCTTACCGCCTCCAGCACAACATCAGGGTAGCGTTCGAGCAGCCAGTCCAGCAGGCCGCGGCGCAGCAGCGGCCGCGCCACCGCGAGCAGCACGCGCTGGGCCGCCAAGGGCTTGCCTTCACCAGGGCTCATCACGAATTCTCCACGACGCCAGCGCGCGAGTCTGGCCGGCGCCGCGCTGGGCCGCTGCGAGTTGGATCAAATCCGGGCTTGGACCAAGGTGGGGGGCGAATGACGAGGACGGAGCCGCATCTGCGGCAGGCGGATGTCGGCGACGCCGCCGCGCTGCTCGACATCTACCGGCCCTATGTGCAGGCCCCGGCGCACTGCTTCGAGCTGGTCGTACCCACCGAAGAGGACTTTGCGCAGCGCATCGCCCAGGCACGCACGCGCTGGGACTGGTGGCTGGCCGAAGCCGCGGGCGAGGTGCTGGGCTATGCGTATGCGGGCGCGCACCGCGAGCGGGCGGCCTACCGCTACAGCTGCGAGGTGTCGGTCTATCTCGCGCCGGCGGCGCAGGGCCGCGGCATCGGCAGCGCCCTGTACGGCCGCCTGCTGCCCAGCCTCGCCGAGCTCGGCTACTTCAACGCGCTGGCGGTGATCGTGCAGCCCAATCCGCGCAGCCTGGCCTTCCATGCGCGCCAGGGCTTCCGGCCGGTCGGCGTGTTCGAGCGTGCCGGCTACAAGCAGGGCCGCTGGTGGGACGTGGCCTGGCTGCAGAAGCGCCTGCGCGAGGGCGAGCCGCGCGCCGAGCCGGGCATACTCGACCCGCCCCGCCCCTGAAGAACGCCCATGGATCTGCTGCCCCTGCTCGCCGGCCTCGGCCTGTTCATGCTCGGCATGAAGCAGCTGGAGGAGGCCATCGCCGCGCTGGCCGGCGTGACCTTCCGCCGTTTCGTGCGCGACCACGCCAGCACGCCGATGCGTGGCGTCGCGGTGGGCACCGCCGCCACCGCGGTGCTGCAGAGCAGTTCGCTGGTCTCGCTGCTGGTGCTGGCCTTCGTCGGCGCCGGCATCCTGCCGCTGGCAGGTGCGATCGGGGTGATCCTCGGCGCCAACCTCGGCACCACGGCGACCGGCTGGCTGGTCGCCACCCTCGGCTTCAAGCTGAATCTCTCGACCCTGGCGCTCGCCCTCGTCGGCGCGGGCGGGATCGGCTCGGTGCTGCTGCCGCGCGGCGGCCGCCTGCGCGAGTCGTCCGCCCTGGTGGTGGGGCTGGGCCTGCTGCTGCTCGGCCTCGACATGATGAAGCAGGGCGTCGAGAGCTTCGCTGCGCAGTTCGATGTCAGCCCCTTCGCCCACCTGCCGCTGTGGGCGATGGCCCTGCTCGGCATCGGCGTGACCGCGGTGATCCAGTCCAGCTCGGCGGCGATGATGATCGCGCTCTCGGCCCTGCACGGCAGCGTGCTCGGTCTTGAGGCCGCGGCGGCGTTTGCGGCCGGCACCGGCGTCGGCACCACCGTCACCGCGATGATCGGCGCCGTTGGCGGCAGCCCGGACAAGAAGCGCGTGGCGGCCGCCCATGTCGCCTTCAACCTGTTCAAGGCGGGCCTCGCCCTGCTGTTGCTCAAGCCGCTGCTGGCGCTGCTGGCCCTGCTGCCGGCGCTGCAGGATCCGCTGCTGCGGCTCGCGGCTTTCCACACCAGCTACAACGTGATCGGCATCGTGCTGGTGTGGCCGCTCATCCGCGCCGCGGCAGCTTTCCTGCAGCGCCGTTTCCGCGGCGCCCACCAGCTGGTCAACCGCTACCTGCACGGCACCGGTGCCGAAGTGCCCGAGGCCGCGGTCGAAGCGGTGGAAAAGGAGGCGCGCCGCGGCCTGTGCATGGCGATCGGCCTCAACCGCTATGCCCTGCGCCTGCATCCGCCGGAGCGCAGTCCCTGGCTGGATGTGGAGGCGCGCGACCCCGCCGACGGCAGGCGCAGCTACGGCGATCGCTATGAGCGCCTGAAGCGGTTGGAGGGTGAGCTGGCCGAGTACGTGTTCGAGCTCGAAACCCACGAACTCGACGGCGATCTGCTGCGGCGGCTGAATGCGCAGCTGCAGGCCCTGCGCGACGCGGTGATCTCGGCGAAATCGATCAAGGACATTCGCGCCAACCTGGTCGACCTGCGCATGGCCCTGCGTGAGCCCACCGACCGCTGGCTGCAGCGCTTCGAGCAGCAGGCCGAACAGTTCTACCAGCGGCTCGATGGCCTGCAGCCCTCGCATTCGGCCAGCAGCACGATCGAGCTGATCTCGCGCCTGCGCAACGAGATCCGGGAAACCCGCGATCAGGTGCTGGCCGAGCTGTACCGCAGCGCCGGCCAGCACCAGCTCGACGAGCTTGAGTTCTCGACCCTGTTGAACGTCAACCGCGAGCTGCATTCCTCGGCCAAGGCCCTGCTGCGCGCACTCAATGCGCACCTGCTGGAGCCGGCAAGCCTGGGCGCGGTCGAGGCGGCTTCGGGCTGAGGCTCAGCGCGAAGCGGTGTCCGCAGCGCGCGGCGCGCCATAGGCCAGCAGCAGCGGCGCCAGCAGCGCGGCGAGCATGGGCCAGTTGAGGTAGCGGAACTCGGCGCTGCCTGAAACGAAGGCCAGGGGCAGCGCATAGGCCAGGGCGGATGCAGCGACCGCCCCGGCCAGCGCCGCGTGCGGGCGATCGCGCAGGAAGCCGGGCACGGCCGCCAGCCCCGCACCCAGCGCGAGCAACAGGTACAGCCAGCCCTGGAACAGCGGGCCGTCGGTCTGCGCGCGGCCGAAGCCCAGCAGGACCTCGCGCACCACTTTCGGCGTCTGCTCGATCGGCGGGTTGTCGCCCAGCGGCACGAAGCCCGGCATCAGCACCTGGTGGTCGGGCAGGGCGGCGGGGTCCAAGCCGAACAGCAGTTCGGCGAGGCGCAGCCGGTGCGCGAAGTAGGGGCCGGGGTGGTCGAGCGGCAGGCGCAGCCAGGCGCGCCGCAGCTCGGCGATCTGCTCGGCGCTGTACTCGCGGGCCAGCGTCGGCACCAGCTTGCCGCTCATCAGCACCGTGGTGTTCGACCAGTCGGTGAAGTGCGGACGCAGATCCTCGACGGTGGCGCCGGGCACGACGAAGTCCGCGGGGAAGACCATGCGCCCCTCGGCCAGCGACACCGCCGCCATGTCCCACAGCGCCACCACCGACCACACCGCCTGGGTGCGCTTCACGCCCTCGGCATGGTTGGGCAGCTGGGCCAGTGCCTGCAGGCCCAGCGCCAGCACCAGCGCGGGCGGCAGCGCGGCGACAGCGCGCAGTACGGGGCGATCGCGCAGCGCCTGCAGTCGCGGCAGCTCGCCGAAACTGCGCCAGACGATCCACAGCAGCAGCGGTGCGGCACCGGTGATGGCGTTGTGCCGGCAGGCGCAGGCGATCCACAGCATCAGCAGCGCCAGCAGGCGATAGCGCCAGCCCGGATGGCGCAGCTCCAGGCGCAGGATCCACACCGCCAATGCGAAGGCGCCGAGCATGGGCACGTCTTTCCAGATGTGCGCCGAAACCAGCAGCAGCGGCGGCCACAGGCCGAGCACCGCGACCACGGCCGCACGCAGGCCGTAGTGGGCGTTGAGGCCGGCGGCGATACCGCCGAGCGCGGTCCACACCATGACCTGCTGCAGCAGCAGCTGCGAGGCCGGCCCGCTCCACCAGGGTTCGATCCAGGCCCAGAGCAGGGTCTGCAGCGGCGGATGCAGGGCGTCGAACGCGCCCGTGCGCGCCTGCTGCCACTGGTAGGCGGAATCCCAGCTCAGCCAGCCCGGCGCGAAGGTCCAGAAGGCGAAGGCGCAGCCGGCCAGCGCCAGCAGCCAGGGCAGCCAGTCTTCGCGCACGGCGCGGCTCACGGCCGGTGCTCGCGGCCGAGGTAGTCCTCGCTCTGCATCTCGATCAGGCGGCTGCTGGTGCGCTCGTACTCGTGGCGCAGGCGCTCACCGATGTAGATCTCGGGGATCGGCACGGCGGCAGCCACCACCAGATTGACCGCGCGGTCGTAGAACTCGTCGACCAGATGCACGAAGCGGCGTGCGGCGTTGTCGCGATTCACGTCCATCTGCGGTAGGCCGGACAGCAGCACGGTGTGGAAGTCGCGCGCCAGCTCGATGTAGTCGGCGACCGCCCGCGGGCCCTCGCAGAGCGCTTCGAAGTCGAACCAGATCACGCCCTCGGCCTGGCGGCGGCAGGGAATCATCCGCCCGTTGATCTCGCAGCGCGCGTCGCCCGGCTCGGCCTCGACCGTCAGGCGCTCGAACAATGCGTGCAGTTCGGCCTCGGCGCTGTCGTCGTCGGGCACCAGCCAGGTACGGCCCTGGCGCAGCTTGCGCAGGCGGTAGTCGGTGGCGCTGGCGATCTCGTGGACCACGCAGTGCGCGTTCAGCAGGGCGATCGCCGGCAGGAAGCGCTCGCGCTGCAGGCCGTCGCGGTAGAGATTGTCCGGCACCGTGTTCGAGGTGGTGACCAGGCACACGCCGCGCGCGACCAGATGCTGCAGCAGGCGGCCAAGGATCATCGCGTCGCCGATGTCGACCACGAAGAACTCGTCGAGGCAGAGCAGGCGGATCTCGTCGGCCAGGTCCTCGGCGACTTCGGCCAGCGGATCCTCGCGGCCCGGCAGGGCGCGCAGGCGCTCGTGCACCTCGGTCATGAAGCGGTGGAAATGCACGCGGCGCTTGGCCGCGATCGGCAGCTGCTCGTAGAACAGATCGACCACGAAGGTCTTGCCGCGCCCGACCCCACCCCAGAGATACAGCCCGCGCGGCGGCGGCGGCCGGCGCCCGCGCAGGCGGTCGAGCAGCCCGGCCTTCGGCGGATCGAGCAGGGCGGCGTGGATGCGCTCCAGCTCGCGCAGGGCGGCCAGCTGGGCGGCGTCCTTGAGCCATCGACCGGCGGCGGCACCCTCAAGATAGGCGCCGATCGGCCCGCGGGAGGCGCCTGCGGAGCGCGCCGCCGCGCTCACGGATTCAGCAGCGGCGGCAGGTTGGCGCGCACGCCGTTCTTGATCGCGCCTCTGAGGTCCATCAGGCGACGGTGGAAGAAGTGCCCGGTCTCGGGCATGCGCACCAGGGTGGGCTTCTCGGGCAGGCCGTCGACCCAGTCGTAGACCGCCTGAGGCTCGACCACGTCGTCCTCCTCGCCCTGCACCACCAGCCAGGGGCAGGTCGGCGGCAGCACGGCGGAGAAATCCCAGCGGCCGGCCGGCGGCGCGATCGAGATCATCTGCTTCACCGGCAGGTGGCGTGCGCCCAGCAGGGCGACATAGCTGCCGAAGGAGAAGCCGCACAGCCAGAGGGCGTCCTTGGGACGGACCTTCTGCACCCACTCGGCGACGGCCAGCAGGTCGAGCGTTTCGCCGCGGCCGTCGTCGTATTCGCCCTCGGAGGCACCGACGCCGCGGAAATTGAAGCGCAGCGTGCGCAGGCCGAGCTCGCGCAGGCTGCGCTCGGCCATGGTCACCACCTTGTTGTGCATGGTGCCGCTGTGCAGCGGGTGCGGATGGCAGAGGATGGCCGTGCCGGCGCGCGCGAGTTCGGGCTCGGGCACGTCGGTGACGACCTCCAGCGCGCCGGCGGGGCCGGGCAGCAGGATCTCGGCGGTGCCGTCCGGGAACTGGGCGGGGGCGGAAGCTGCGCTCATCGTCGGGTCACGGCTCGGAGTGTGGGCACGGCGGGGGCGGGGCTCGGCGTCCGGATTCTACGCTCAGGGGCCTGCGGGCCGCGGCTGGCGCAGCACCAGGATCAGCGGGTCGTGATCCGAGCTGGCCCAGGGTTCGGCGCTGTACCAGTCGGGATTGCGCGCGAAACTGCGGTACTTGAAGGCCTCGGACTCGTCGGCGTTGATCGGCCAGATCGTTGCGTCGCGCACATCGCTGGCGAGTGCCGCGCTGGCCAGGGCGTGATCGAGGCTGCCGGCATAGCCGCGGAAGTTGTAGCTGGACTGGCCGGACCGCCCGCCCAGTTCCAGCGCATCGCGATAGCCGGCATTGCGCAGCAGGCGGACCGGATCCTCCTGGCTGTAGGCATTGAGGTCGCCGACGATCAGGCGGCGTCCGCCATCGGCACCGCCGCTGGGGTCGCTGTCCAGCCACTGCAGCAGTTCGCGCGCGGCGTCGACCCGCGCGGCGTTCCAGCAGCCCTGGCCATCGCCTTGGTCGCGATTGCCGGCTTCGGCGCCCTCGCAGCCGCCCTTGGACTTCCAGTGGTTCACCACCACCGAGAACGCCGCGCCGCCGGCGCGCGGCTTGAAGGTCTGCAGCAGGGGCACGCGGCTGCCGCGTTCGAAGGCGCCACTGGCCAGACTGGCGGGCTCGCCAACGGGCTCGACCGCGCGCTCGCGGTAGATCAGGGCGACCCGGATCTGGTCGCCGCCCAGCGGCTCGGACGTACCCACGAAGCGGTAGTCGCCGGCGTCCGCCGCGCCTTCGGCCTCGCTCAGCGCGGCGTTGAGCGCCGCCACCAGCTCGGCCAGCGCGCTGCGCTCGTCGTAACCGTCGTTCTCGACTTCGACCAGCCCGATCACGTCGGCGCGGATGCCCAGCAGCACCTGCACCAGCTTGGCGCGCTGGCGCTCCAGGTCGGCGGCGCTGGCGGCACCGCGCGGGGTCGGGAAGCCACCGCCGCGGCCGTTGCCGTTGAAGAAGTTCTCCACGTTGTAGCTGGCCACGCGCAGGCCGGCACGCAGCTCGGGCGGCTGCGGACGTTCGGCCTGGCTGGCGACCACCAGGTCACGGCGCAGCTGCAGCGCCCAGCGGTTGCCGCGCTGTTCCAGCAGGCCTTCGGCGCCGGCCAGAGTGCTGCCGGCGCGCAGCGGCGCCGCATTCGACAGCGGCTCGGGCAGGAACCACAGGCGCTCCGGATACTCGCTGCGGCGGCCATCGTCGAGGATCAGGCTGCGACGGTCCTGCTCCTGGGCGAAGGCGCGGCCCTCGGCGCCCGGCGGGAACAGGTCGCTGGGCTGGCGCAGGCGCTCGCCGAAGCTGACCGTGAGCTCGCCGAAGCGCAGCAGGCCGTCGTTGCCGCTGACCGTCAGCGCCGTCTCGATGCGCAGCCACATGCCCTCGTAGCGCTCGTAGTCCTGCGCGCGCGCCGGCGCCTCGCGCAGCACCACCGCGGCGGCGGCGGCGCGGCCGAGCACTTCGATGCGCGCGTCGGTGAGCGTGGTCATGGTGGCGCCCTCGGGGCCCAGCTCGCTGACCACGGCATTGACCCGCACGCGGTCACCGCGCCGCACGCGCGGCTCGGATTCGCGCGGCCACTGCACGAAGATGCCGTCCGAGCTGGCCGGATCGCCATCGTCCTCGCCGACCGCGTCCTGCATGAAGAAACCGCCGAGGCCGCCGCTGAAGCTGCCGGTCACCACGCCCTGGATGCGCAGGCGCTGGCCCTCGAAGGGGCTGCGCTCGCCGCTGCCCTGCAGCTCGCCGATGCGGCGCGGGGCGGATGGCACCTGGGTGGTGTCCTGGCGGGAGCAGGCCGGCAGCAGCAGCGACAGCGGCAGGGCCAGCAGCAGGGCATGGCGGGCAAGGGCGGACAAGGACATCGGATTCAGGCTCCTGCAGAGACGACGACGCCGCCTCGGGGGCGGCGTCGCAGGCTGGGCGTCCGCACGCGGCGGCAGCGGATTACTTGAGGTTGTCCAGCATCCAGACGACCGAGGCCTCGACCTGCTCGTCGGTCAGCGAGGGGTTGCCGCCGCGGGCAGGCATGATGCCGGCGCTGCCCTGGTAGCCTTCGATCGCGTGCTTCACGAGGGTTTCGACGCCCTGCGGCAGGCGCTCCGCCCAGGCGGCCTGTTCCAGCTTTGGCGCGCCGGCAGCACCCGAGGTGTGGCAGGCGCCGCACAGCTGGTTGTAGATGTACTCGCCGTCCAGGCTGCCGCCGTAGGCGACCATCGAGGCCGCGGCCTTGGCGGCGGCATCGGCCGCCGCGGCCATCGCGGCGGCGCCGGTTTCGCCGGCATAGACCGCGCCGATCGGGCGCAGGCGCTCGTTGGTGCGCTGCTCGGCCAGGGTGTTGGGTTCCTTGGGGGCGCTGTTGTAGAGCGCGCGGGCGCCGAGGATCAGCACGATCGTCAGCAGCGCGAGCGCTGCGATGATGGCCGAGAAGCGCTTCAGGAAGACTTGATCGTGATTGACCACGGGATCACCTGCGGAAGAGGTCGGTAGACGGCGTCGCTGCCCGAAGCTCCAGGCGGCGCGGAAACCGCGGGAGTATAGCGGCGGGCCCGCAGGCGGGAAAGCGTACAGGCGGCGCGCTCACGGATCGTGGATGACGTGATCCGGCCCAGCCGGTAGGCTGCGGGGCCCGCCTTCTCCGTCCGGCCATGCACGCCTCCAGTACCCCACGCCAGCCCAGCAGCGAGCCCGAGCGCAGTCGCGTTCGCCGGCAGCGCCTGGCCTGGGGCCTGCTGCTGCTGAGCACCGCACTGGGCCTGCTGACCTTCACCGACCGCTATCTGAGCCGGGTCGCCGGCGGGCGCTCGGCCGATCTGCTGCGGGTGCTGTTCGAGGAAATGTCCGGCGCCTGGGCGGCGGCGCTGCTGGTGCCGCTGATGGTGATGCTGGCGCGGCGCTTTCCCGTCCGCGGTCGCGACTGGCTGAAGCACATCGGCCTGCATGTCGGCTTCGCCTTCGCGGTGGGCGCCGCGCATACCGCGCTGGCGGCCCTGCTGCGCACCCTGCTGGTCGCCCTGCCGGGCTTCTCCGAGCAGAGCTACCTGCCCGACCTGCAGCGGGTGCTGCTGGCGCTGCCGAACCAGCTGATCGTGTACGCGCTGGTGATCGCCATCACCCACCAGATCGATCGCTACCGCGCCGCCCGCAACCGCGAACTCGACGCCGAGCGCCTGCGCGCCAGCCTGACCGAGGCCCAGCTTGAAGCCCTGCGCCGGCAGCTGGAGCCGCACTTCCTGTTCACCACGCTCAACGCGGTCAGCGAACTGATCTACACGCGCCCCTCGGCCGCCGAGGAAATGATCCGCCGGCTGTCGGCGCTGATGAAGCACGCCTTCGCCCCGGCCCGTGAGCACGAGGCCCCGCTCGCCGAAGAGCTGCGCGTGCTCGACCTCTACCTCGACATCATGCGGCTGCGCTTTGCCGAGCGTCTGTTCGTGCAGATCGACGTACCCGAGCCGCTGCGCGCCCTGCGCATCCCGCGCCTGCTGCTGCAGCCACTGCTCGACTGCGCCCTGCGCCGCAGCGACGAACCGGAACAGACCCTGGTGGCCGTCAAGCTCATCGCCCGCGAGGTGGACGGCAAGCTGCGCCTGAAGGTGGTCGACCAGGCCGCCTGCAGCGCCGAGCCCGAATCCGACGTCGGCCTGGCCAATGCCGCCGAGCGCATCCGCCGCCTGTATGGCGAGGGCTATGGCCTGCGCCGCCGCAGCGAGCCCGAGGGCAGCTCGATCGAAGTCGACCTGCCCCTGCTGCCCGGCACCACGAGCAACACCGGCCGGCAGCGCAGCATCGGACTTGTCTAGGGCAACACTGATCAAGTCCCTCCTGGCCTTGATCAGTGGTCGCGAGCCCGGCACATGTCCGGACGCGCTTGCGCTCCATCAAGCATCGCGTGCTCGATCCACGGGCGCGCCCTCCATGGCGTGCGACAACGCTGAATTCCTCGGCCTTGCCCTAGGCCGCGGGCCCGGCCGGTCGGCCGCCGCACGGGCTTGGCACCTGCGGTGCGCAACCGCGATCATGCGTGAACCCGATCACGCTGCCGGATGCCCATGACCGCCACGCCCCCTGCCCTGCACGTCCTCATCCTCGCCGCTGGCGAAGGCAAGCGCATGCGTTCGCGCCGGCCCAAGGTGCTGATGCCGGTGGCCGGGCGACCGATGCTGGCGCATGTGATCGAGGCCGCGCGCAGTCTTGACCCCGCCGGCATCCACATCGTCTATGGCCATGCTGGCGAGCAGGTGCGGGCGGCCTTCGCCGACCAGGCCGACCTGTCCTGGGTCGAGCAGAGTGAGCGCCGCGGCACCGGCCACGCCGTGCAGCAGGCCCTGCCGGTGCTGCCGCAACAGGGCCGCGTGCTGGTGCTGTACGGCGACGTGCCGCTGATCCGCAGCGAGACCCTGCGCGCCCTGCTGGCCGCGCCCGGCACACTGGCCGTGCTCGGTGCCCGGCTCGACGACCCGAGCGGCTATGGCCGCCTGATCCTCGACGCCGAAGGTCGCGTCGAGGCCATCGTCGAGCACAAGGACGCCAGCGAAGCCCAGCGCGCGGTGCGCTGGATCAACACCGGCCTGATCGCCTGCGACGCCGCGCGCCTGCGCGCCTGGCTTGCGGAGATCCGCGCCGACAACGCCCAGGGCGAGTACTACCTCACCGACATCTTCGCGCTTGCCGCCCGCGACGGCGAACGCGCCGCCTGCGTCGAGGTGGCCGACGCCAGCGAGAGCTTCGGCGCCAACGATCCGCTGCAGCTCAGCGCGCTCGAAGCCCTGTACCGCCGTCGCGAAGCGCGCGCGCTGATGCAGGCTGGCGTGCGCCTCGCCGACCCCGCGCGCATCGACGTGCGCGGTCGCGTCGCCGCCGGCATGGACGTCGAGATCGACGTCGACGTAGTGCTGGAAGGAGAGATCACGCTCGGCGACGAAGTGCAGATCGGTCCGTTCTGCCGCATCCGCAACTCGAAGCTCGCGGCCGGCACTGTCATCCACGGCCACTGCGAGCTCGATGGCGTCGTCACCGAAGGCCCCTGCGTCATCGGCCCCTTCGCCCGCCTGCGCCCCGGCACCCGGCTCGCCGCCGGCGTGCACATCGGCAACTTCGTCGAGACCAAGAACACCACCCTCGGCGAGGGCAGCAAGGCCAATCACCTGAGCTACCTCGGCGACGCCGTGATCGGTGCGAAGGTGAACATCGGCGCCGGCACCATCACCTGCAACTACGACGGCGCCAACAAGCACCGCACCACCATCGAGGACGGCGCCTTCATCGGCAGCAATTCCGCACTGGTCGCGCCCGTCACCGTCGGCGCCGGCGCCACCCTCGGCGCCGGCAGCACCCTCACCCGCAACGCCCCCGCCGGCCAGCTCACGGTGGCGCGGGCGCGCCAGCAGTCTTTCGCGGACTGGAAGCGGCCTTCCAAGAGCCGGGATTAGGGATTGGGCTGAGAGCCCGGATTGGGGATTGGGGATTCGGGATTGGGCTGAGAGCCGGGATTCGGGAATGGGGATTCGGGATTCGTAGAGCGCGCCTGCGGTGATGTTCCGGGCTGCGCTCTGATCTGTGACCAAGGACGTCAGCACTGGGTGCTCCGCTGCCAGAGAGCCGGGATTGGAGATTCGGGAGTCGGGATTCGCAGAGCGCGCTCGCGCTGATCTTCCCGGCGGCGCTCTCGCCTGAGACCAAAGACGTCAGCCTTGGGCTCTCCGCTGTGTCGGCTGGTTCTTGCGCACGAGCGGTGAGCGCAGGCTCCGCTCTCAGCCCCTCTCCCCTCGTGGGAGAGGGGTTGGGGAGAGGGGGCGGAACCTGGCGCAGCCTTCACCCCTTTCCCCCAGCCCCTCTAGCGCAAGGGGAGAGCGGAGACCGCATCGGATAGCCCCGCGTCGGGAAGTCGCGGCCAGCGCGCTCTACCAATCCCGAATCCCGAATCCCTAATCCCCGCCCTTCGCAAACCGCTGCCCAAAGAAATTGCCCTCGTTCCAGCGCGGGCGCTGGTCGGCGTCGGCGACGCGCTGGGCGACCAACTGGTTCAAGCGGGCGAGGCGTGCGGCGCTGGGGTAGTGGATGGGCTGGTTGGCGTCGTCGTTGGGCTGGTGGTAGCGATCGCGCAGGAACGCGTCGAGCTGTTCGAGGCCGTTGACCGCGGGATCGCGGGCGACGATGCCACCGTCCATGTAGACCGCCGGGATGCCCTGGCGGATGAAGGCGTACTGGTCGCTGCGCACGAACACCACTTCCTCGGGGTTCGGGTCCGGCGAGAGTTCGATGCCGAGCTCCGACGCCGCCTGCTTGACGATCGGCGCCAGCGAGCTGTTCTCGACGCCGATCGGAATCACGTCGCGCAGGTCGGTCAGCATCACCGGCATGTCCATGTTGACGTTGGCGATCAGGCCGGCCTTGGGCACCGTCGGCCAGCGCGCGAAGTATTCGGCGCCCAGCAGGCCCTTCTCCTCGGCGGTGAGCGCGATGAACAGCTGCGAGCGCTTCGGTCGCGGCGCGGCCATGGCCTGGCGCGCGGCCTCCATCAGGATGGCGCTGCCCAGCGCGTTGTCGAAGGCGCCGTTGTAGATGTTGTCGCCTTCGACCGGCGCGCCGATGCCGACGTGGTCGAGGTGCGCGGTCAGCACCACGTGCTCGTCGGTGAGCTGCGGGTCGCTGCCCCGCAGGCGGCCGACCACGTTGACGCTGTCGACGCTCTGCTGGCGCGTCTGGCCGGCCATGCGCACGCGCCAGGGCAGCTCGAAGCCGACCAGCTCGCCGCGCTCCAGCCGCGCGAAGACCTCGTCCGCCGCCATCGGCGCGCCGGCGAACAGGCGCTCGGCGACATGCGCGCCCATCGCCGCGGTGGCGGTCAGCTCGGGGAAGCTGTCGACCGCCTTGCCGTCCGGGCCACGCAGGCGCATCGCCGGCACCAGCCAGTTGCGGGCGCCGCGCGCCCAGGGCGACTTCGATTCGCGCTCGGGGTCGCCGAGCGTGATCACGCCGATCGCACCGCGCTCGACGAAGCCGGCGTTCTTGACGATGCCCGAGCTGTAGTAGGCGCGCTCGTCATTGGGGAAACGTGCCGGCGCGCCGCCCAGCACCACCACCACCTTGCCGCGCAGGTCGAGGCCGCGGAAGTCGTCGTGCTCGAACTCGGGAGCCGCCACGCCCTGGCCGACGAAGACCAGCGGCGCCTCCAGCGAGTGGGTGTTGGCGTTGAAGTTGACGCCGGGCAGGAAGTCGGCCTGGAACTCGAAGCGCTCGCTGCGGCCGGCGTTGTCGCCGACGCCCTCCAGCACCAGCTCGGCCGCACCCGGCACGCGCTGGGCCTCGATCAGCGGCACGCGCTGGAAATAGCTGCCCTCGTCGCCGCCGGGCTCCAGGCCGAGACGACGGTACTCGGCGGCCACGTAGTGGGCGGCGATGTCGTAGCCGCGGGTGCCGGCGGCGCGGCCTTCCAGCAGGTCGTCGGCGAGGAAGCGCAGGTCGGCCTCGATGCGGCGCGCGGCGCCGGCCTCATCCACAGCGGCCGCGACCTGGCCCTGATGTTCGGGTGCGGCACGGTCGGGCTGACAGGCCGCAAGCGCCAGCAGGAGTGCGGCGCCAAGGGCGGAACGGGCGAGGGGACGCGGCATGCGTGGACTCCGGACGAGGTCGGTGGCAACAGCCGCCACTTTGGCGGCCAGCGCCGGCGCCGTAAGGGCCGAAGGTCACTGCGCGCAGGGCGCTCCGCGGTTCCGCAGGGCGGGCCTCCGGGCGCTTACTCCCAGGGCTCGACCTTCTGCACGTCGATGACGTAGTGCGACTGCGCCACGCTGTTGCGCGTGGGCTTCACTTCGAGCTTGCCGTAGACCCAGTAGGCGGCCCAGATCTCGGTCATCTCGATCGGCTCCTTTGGCGCGGCGAATACGATCTGGTTCGGCGGCGGCGGCGGCACATGGATGCAGGCGCCGAAGTAGGGCACCACGAAGAACTCGCTGATCTTGTTGTCTTCCGTAATCGTCACCGGAACGATGTAGCCCGGAAGCCGCCCGTCAGCGCCGTTCAGCGCCAGCACCGGCGTCGAGTCGCTGTAGTCGGGCGCGACCGGCTCGCCGTCGTGGTCGACTACGGCCTGGTCCTGCAGCAACTTGAGCTCGTCTTCGGGGATCAGCTCCAGCCAGTCGAAGGTGCGCACCTCGGCCAGGGCGGGCAGGGCAAACAGGGCGAGCGCAAGGCTCAGCAGCAGACGTTTCATCGTAGGGTTCCGGGGAGTGAGCGAAGGCCGCAGGGGCCTACTGGCGGACCATCATGCCGTCGGCCAGCGAGCGCCGATAGGCCAGGAAGGCAGGGATCAGGCCGACCGCCACACCGGCGCCCAGCACCAGGCCGAGCAGCTTGAACTCGGCCAGGCTCGGCCAGCCCAGTTCGACGGCGATGCCCGAGGCGCGCTCGATCGTCGGCGCCATCAGCGCCAGGCCGCCGTGCAGCAGGGCCAGGCCCAGCAACAGGCCGACGGCGGTCAGCAGCAGGGCTTCCAGCAGCAGCAGGGCCGAGACGGTGCCGGGGCCTGCGCCCAGCGCGCGCAGGATCGCCATCTCGCGGCGGCGCTCGCTGAGGGTGCCGAGCAGGGCCGCCAGCATGCCGAGCAGGCCGGCCGCGACCACGCAGGCGGCGGTCAGCATCAGCGCCTTCTCGACTACGCCGAGCATGCCCCACAGCTGCTGCAGGGCGACGCCCGGCAGCACGGCGGTCAGCGGCTCGGCGCGGAACTCGTTGACCGCGCGCTGCACCGCGAAGGTGGCCATGCGCGACTCCAGGCCGACGAAGAACGCCGTGATCGCGCGCGGCTGCAGGCGCTCGGGCGGGATCTCGTCGGGCGCGCGGCCGATCCGCGTGCCGGCGCGCCAGTTGATGTGGATGGCCTCGATGGCTTCCAGGCTGACGTGCACGCTGTGGTCGATCGGCGTGCCGGTGCGGGCGAGCACGCCGACCACGCTGAAGGGACGGTCGTCGTGCTGGTTGGGGTTGAGGGCGCCGGTGCCGTGGGCCAGCACGATCGAATCGCCCAGCCCATAGCCCAGACGCTCGGCCACCTCGGCGCCCAGCACGGCCTCGAACAGGCCGTCGAAAGCCACGCCCTGCTCGAAGCGCAGCTCACGGTTGCCGCCGGTGCGGACGTGCTCGAAGAAACCCGCGGTGGTGCCGACGACTCGATAGCCCTTGTGCGAATCGCCGAGGCTGATCGGCACCGTCCAGGCCACGTCCTCGCGCCCGGCGATCTCGCGGTAGCTGGCCCAGCTGACGTTGTTGGTGGCATCGCCCAGATGGAACACCGAGTACAGCAGCAGCTGCACCGGGTGCGCGCGCGCGCCGACGATGAGATCAGTGCCGGTCACGGTGCGCAGGAAGCTGCTGCGCGCTTCGCTGCGCAGGCGCTCCACGCCGAGCAGCAGCAGCACGCTGAGGGCGATGGTCGCTACCGTCACCAGGGCGGTGAAGCGGCGGTTGGCCAGGCTGGCCCAGGCCAGTCGAAGCAGGGCGCTCATGCCGCGGCCTCTGCGGCGGCGCCCGTCGCCTGCAGTTCGGGAAGGGACAGGCTGCGATCGAACAGCGGCATCAGGCCGCGGTCGTGGCTGACGAAGAGCAGGGCGCTGCCGGCCTGCGCGCATTCGCGCAGCAGCAGGGCGATGAACTCCTCGCGCAGATCGGAATCGAGCGCCGAGGTGGGTTCATCGGCGAGGATCAGCTCGGGCGCGCCGAGCAGCGCACGCGCCGCGGCGACGCGCTGCTGCTGGCCGACGCTGAGCTGGGCGGCGGGGCGCTGCACCAGGGCGTCGCGCAGGCCGAGCTCCGAAAGAAGGCGCATCGCCTGCGCGCGCGCGCTGCCGTCGCGCTCCGCCGCACGCTCGCCGCGACGCTTCGAAAACCGCGCCGTCAGCAGCACATTGTCCAGCGCCGACAGAAACGGCAGCAGGTTGAACTGCTGGAAGATCACGCCGATGTGGTCGGCACGCAGGCGATCGCGACGCCGCTGCGACAGGCGCTCGGCGGCGTTGCCGGCGATTTTCAGCGAGCCGGCCTGCGGCGCCAGGGTGCCAGCGATCAGACCGAGCAGGGTGCTCTTGCCGCTGCCGCTGGGGCCGGCCAGGAACAGGCGTTCGCCGGCAGCGAGCCGGAAATGGCGGATCGCCACCGTCGGCGCGGCGCTGTCCGGCCAGGCGAAGCGCAGGCCGTCGAGTTCCAGCGCCGCTGCCGGCGCGTTCGTGTGGCTCATGGCTGGAGTCGGATCACGCTCTGGCCCGGCGCCAGTCGACCGCCGTCCTGGGCCGTGTCGGTGACCAGCTGGTAGTCGATGCGCTCGAGCTTGGGGAAGTGCTGGAACAGTCGAACCTCGATCGCGCCCAGCGCCTCGGGTCGGCTGCATTCGAAGCGATGGTAGCTGCGCCAGTTGCTGTGCCCGCCGTGCCCATCGTCATGGGCTTCGTGCGCGTGTTCATGGTCGTGATCGTGCTCGTGCGCATGATCGTGATCGCCATCGGCGCTACCCGCCGCGGCCTCCGGCAGGGAAGCGTCGATGCGCGCCGACTGTGCCGTGCAGCCGGCCGCGGCTTCCCAGGCATACAGCGCGCTGGCGTTGTTCAGCAGCAGCTGCGCCTGCTCGACGCGGGCCACTTCCTCGGGGCCCTCGGGCGCGCGCTCGAAGCCGAGGAAGCCGTAGGCCGCACCCTCGATCTGCAGCTCCAGCGTCTTGCCGGACAGCGCGATGTCGAGGCGTGCCGCGCCGTGCTCGTGCGCGCCCTGTTCGCGTGAGGCCTCATGGTCATGACTGTCGCCATGGGCATGGCCGCTCTTGCCGTGCGCGAGGCAGAGGCTCGGCCCGAGCAGGGCACCGATCAGCAGGGTGGAAAGAGGACGAAGCATGGGCGTCTCCTGTCGATGAAGTCTTGGGCATGGCGTCTTGCGCCAGTGGCGATACGCGCCGAGTATCTCGCGAAGCATATGGGCGAGTGGTTATGTTATATCTATAACTCTGTCTCTGGCGATCCCATGTCCTCGCTCCCTGCGCCTCGCCTCCATCGCCGATGGATCGACCGACTCGGCCTCGGCCTCGCCGTGCTGTGCGCCCTGCACTGCCTCGCCACCGCGATCGTACTGATCAGCTTTCCCGCGCTGTGGCTGAAGCTGCGCTACCAGGCGCCGCAGTACCTGTGGCTGTTCGAGGCCGAACGCTGGATCGCTGGCGCCAGCCTGGCCGTGGCTGCGCTGGCCCTGCTGCTGGCGCTGCGCAAGCTGCGCGCGCCGGCGGCACGCAGTCTGCTGCTGATCGGTGCAGGCAGCGTGAGCGCGGGTCTGTGGTGGCCGCCGCTGGCGCACAGCCTGTGGAGCGTGCCGGCGGTCAGCGGCGGCGCGCTGCTGATCGCGCTCGGACATTACCTGCAGCTGCGCGGCTGGCGACGCTGCGGCTGATTCCTGCGGGCCCTGTCCGAAAGCGGGCGGCGGTTCCGTATCCTCGGCCAATCCCCACCATCGCCGAGACTCCGCCATGCTGCGCACCGCCCTGCTTGCTGCCGCTCTCAGCCTGTCCTTCACCGCTGCCGCCGAAGAACGGGTGGTGCTGGTGCTGGACGCTTCCGGATCGATGTGGGGGCAGATCGAGGGCCGCAGCAAGATCGAGATCGCCCGCGAGACGGTCGCGGGCCTGGTCGGCGAATGGAAGCCAGCGAACAGCCTGGGCCTGGTCGCCTACGGGCATCGCCGCAAGGGCGACTGCGCCGACATCGAGACCCTGATCGAATCCGGCCCGCTCGACTCGGTCGCTTTCCTGCGCCAGGTCAACGCGTTGAACCCCAAGGGCATGACGCCGCTGTCGGCCGCAGTGATGCAGGCGGCCGAGTCGCTGCGCCATGTCGAGCAGAAGGCCACGGTGATCCTGGTGTCCGACGGCGAGGAAACCTGCAATCTCGACCCCTGCCAGGTCGGCCGCGAGCTGGAGGCTGCCGGCGTCGACTTCACCGCGCATGTGATCGGCTTCGACGTCGCCAACCCGCAGCACCAGGCACAGCTGCGCTGTCTGGCCGAGAACACGGGCGGTCGCTACTTCAACGCCCGTAATGCCGATGAACTGTCCGGCGCGCTGGGCGCGGTGGTCGCGGTCAGCACCGAGCCCGCGCCGCCGCCGGCGACGGCCACGCTGGAGGCGCCCGAGAGCGCCTCGGCGGTGTCCAGCGTGGCGGTGCGCTTCACCGGCCCGGCCGACCGCGGCGACTTCATCGGCCTGTACCGCGCGGCTGCGGGCGCCGGTGAGAACGAACTGACCTACGCCTGGGTCGCCAGCGCCGAGAACGGCGAGGTCACCGTGCCCACACCGGCCGCTGCTGGCGCCTACGAGCTGCGCTACGTCAGCGCGCTGCGCAATGCTTCGGTGCTGGCGCAGCGGCCGCTGGCGGTCACCGAAGTGGAAGGCTCCATCGAAGGCCCGGCCGAGGCCAGCACCGGCACGCGCATCACCGTCCGCGCCAGTGGGCCGGCGGCTGCCCGCCACTGGATCGGCTTCGCGCCGGCCGGCAGCGACGCCGGGGCCTTCCTCGACTACCAGCGCCCGACCGGACCGCAGAGCGAGGTCGAGCTGAAGGTGCCGGCCGAGCCCGGCGACTACGAATTGCGCTATGTGCTGAACGAATCCGAGCGCGTGCTGGTGAGCCGACCGATCAAGGTCGTGGCCGCCAGCGTCTACGTGCGTGGCCCCGCCGAGGTCGCGGCTGGCGCGGTGATCGAGGTCGAGGCCGCTGGCCCGATCGACAACGGCCACTGGATCGGCTTCGCGCCGGCCGGCAGCGACGCCGGCAGCTATCGCGACTACACCCGCCCGGTCGACGGCCAGACCCGCTACAGCCTGCGCGCGCCCGGCGAGCCCGGCGACTACGAACTGCGCTATGTGCTGAACGAATCGGCCGCGATCGCGGCCAGCCAGCCGATCCGCGTGCTGGCCGCGCAGGTGCGCCTGGAGGCTCCTGCGGAGTCGGCGGCGGGCATGCTGGTGCCGGTCACGGTCGAAGGCCCCGCGGGCGGCGGCGCCTGGGTGGGCTTCGCCCCGGTGGGCGCGGACGATGGCGCCTGGGAAGGCGAGTACTCTGGCTTCGAGACCAGCCCCATGAGCGTCCAGCTGAAGGCCCCTGACGCTGCCGGCAGCTACGAGATCAAGCTGGTCAGCGGCGACGGCAAGGTGCTGGCGAGGCGGGCGATCACCCTGCGCTGAGTGAGGCGCAAGCCGTGCGCGTCGGGTACACCGACGCGCTGAGCCCCACCGGCTTCCACGAATCTTGACTCCCGGCGCTTAAAACAACTCCCCCTGCGGCGACGCCGGCAGCAGCCGCACCGCCACGCGACGTCGCTGGCTGCCGTGGCGCTCCAGCACTTCGCGGTTCAAGCGCGACAGCTCCGGCTGCTGCTGGCGCCAGGCGCTCAAGCGCGCCCTCGCCTCGCGCGCCGCCTGCACGTGCTCGACGATCGGCGCGGGGTAGTCGCGGCCGATCACTGCGCCGTACTTCGCCTGCTGCACAGCACCCATCTTCCACGGCTCGTGGACCCAGGCGGCCGGCACGTTCGCCAGTTCCGGCACCCAGCGGCGGATGAAGTCGCCCTGCGGGTCCTGGTCCTGCGACTGCTTCACCGGGCTGTACATGCGCGGGATGTTGATGCCGGTGACGCCGGCCTGCATCTGCACCTGGCTGTAGTGGATGCCGGGCTCGTAGTCGGTGAAGCAGCGCGCCAGATGCAGGGCCGGCTGCCGCCAGTGCAGCCACAGCTGCCAGGAGGCGATCGCCACCAGCATCGCGCGCATGCGGAAGTTGAGCCAGCCGGTCTGCACCAGCGCGCGCATACAGGCATCGACAAAGGGCCAGCCGGTCTCGCCGCGCGCCCAGGCTTCGAAGCGCATCGCGTCGAAATCGTTCTCGCGCAGGCCGTCGTAGCCGCGATTCACGTTGTAGAACTCGATGGCCGGCTCGGATTCGAGCTTCTGGATGAAGTGGCAGTGCCAGTGCAGGCGCGACTCGAAGCTGGACAGCGCCCGCGGCCACTGCCCGCGCAGTTCCTTCGGCTGCTGCTGCAGCTCGGCACGTCGAAGCCGCGCTGCATGCACCGCCTCACGCATCGACAGCGTGCCGAGTGCCAGGTGCGGCGACAGCCGCGAGCAGGCGCGGCCGGCGGTGAGCGGGCTCGACATCTGCCGGGTGTAGTGCTCGCCGCGCTCATGCAGGAAGCCCTGCAGGCAGCGCAGCGCGGCGGCGCGGCCGCCGGGCTGCACGGTTTCATCCTGTGCGGAGGCTGCCAGCCCACGCGGCCAGTCGGGAATCGCGCCCGGCGCCAGTGCAGCATGCGCGGGCAGCGGCCGCAGGGCGCGCGGCGCATCGATCAGCGGCGCATCCATCAGCGCCTCCCACTGGCTGGCCCAGCGCGCGCGCCGCTTCAAGCCGCGCACCACGCCGAACTGCCGCCACTCGCGGAACACCACGTCGCGCCGCCGGCACCAGGCGGCCACTGCGCGATCGCGGGCGAAGGTCCAGGCGTTGCCGGTTTCCTCGTGTGCGTACAGCGCATCGAAGGACAGGGCGCAGTGCAGGGCGTCGAGCACCGCGCAGACCTCGCCCTCGCGCACCACAAGCGACTGGCCGAGCGCGGCCAGCGCCCCGCGCAGCTCGCACAGCGCAGGGCGCAGCACCCGCCACTGCCGCGCGGCCACGTCATCGAGTTGCCAATAGCCGGGCTCGACCACGTACAGCGGCAGCACCGCACCGCGTTCGGCGGCAACGGCCAGCGGCGCATGGTCCTGCACGCGCAGGTCGCGCTTGAACCAGACCAGGGTGGTGGGCGTGCTCATGGGCGCGCAGTGTTGCGGGGTGCGCTTGCGCAGGGCGTGAAGCAAGAGCAGCGCGAAGCTGGGATCTGGCTTGCGCCAGAGTGTCGCCCCGGCAATGCTCGATCCCGAATCCCGAATCCCGAATCCCGAATCCCGAATCCCGAATCCCATGCGAATCCAGGCCCCCCGCAGCACCCCCAGCGCCACCGAGTTCGCCATCCTGATCGCAGTCGTAGTGGTCGCCCTCGTCTGGTCCGCCATCGACCCCACCGATCGCCTGACCTGGCTGCTCGAAGTGGTCTGGGTGATCGCCGCCCTGCCGCTCCTGATCGCCACGCGCCGGCGCTTTCCGCTGACCCGGCTGCTGTACTGGCTGATCGCCATCCACTGCCTGATCCTGATCTACGGCGGCGCCTGGACCTATGCGCAGACGCCGCTAGGCCTGTGGGTGAAGGACGCGCTGGATCTCGCGCGCAACCACTACGACCGGCTCGGCCACTTCGCGCAAGGCTTCGTTCCGGCCATCCTCGGCCGCGAGCTGCTGCTGCGGAAGACCGACCTGCGCGAGGGCGCCTGGCTGTTCTACCTGGTGACCTCGGCCTGTCTGGCCTTCTCGGCCTTCTTCGAGATGCTGGAGTGGTGGGCGGCGCTGATCTGGGGCGGTGAGGCCGATGCTTTCCTGGCGACCCAGGGCGATGTCTGGGACACCCAGTGGGACATGTTCCTGGCGCTGTGCGGAGCGATCGCGGCGCAGCTGCTGCTGGGCCGCTGGCATGCGCGCCAGCTGCCGGCGGCCTGAGCCTGATCCGCTAAACTTCGCGGCGTTCGGCGCGGCTCGGCCCGCGCGTTTCGAGACTCGCAATGAAGATTTCCCTTGGCTCGGGTGGCGTCCGCTTTCCCGGCTGGCTGCACGTCGATGCCGACGCCCACTGGCAGCCGGATATGGTCGCCGACCTGTCGCAGCCGCTGCCCTTTGGCGATGACTACGCCGACTTCCTGCAGTCCGAGGACTTCATCGGCCAGCTCAGCTTCGCCCAGGCCCGCGAGCACCTGCGCGACTGCCATCGCGTGCTGAAGCGCGGCGGCGTGCTGCGCCTGCTGACGCCCGATCTCGCCGTGCTGGTCGACCACTACCAGCGTGGCGACACCCGCGTGCTGGAACTCTGGAAACGCGAGGTCGGCATCCCGCTGGTCACCGACACCCTGGGTGAGCTGCTGCACGCCGCGCTGACCTTCGCCGGACAGAAGAGCTTCTACGACGAGGCCACCCTGCGCGCTCTGCTGGAGCCGATCGGCTTCGAGGTGCAGCGCGTGGCCTACAACCAGAGCGCCTGGCCTGAGCTGCGCGGGCTCGATCTGCGCAGCCCGGACAACGCGATCAGCCTTTACCTCGACTGCGTGAAGCGCTGAGCCGCATGCCGCGCACCCGCCTGCAGCAGTGGAAGAAGCGCCTGCGCGAGATCGTCGAGCTGTGGCTGGTGCCGATCGGCAGCGCCCTGCTGCCCTGGCCGCTCAGCCGGCGCCTGCTGTGGCAGCTCTCGCGCTTCCGCGGCTGGTACTACGAGGAAGCCATTGTGTCGGTGCGCCACGCGGAGGCGCTCGGCGTGACTGCCGACGCAGAAGCCTTCTGGCGACGCCTGCGCTTCCGCCTGCTGATCGAGCACATGGACTGTTTCCTGGTGCCGCTGCGCTCGCGCCGCTACATCCGCCGCTGGGTGCGCGTGCACGGTGATGCGTTGCCGGCGACCGGCGGCATCCAGCTGATCGGCAGCCACCATGGCTGCGGCTATTGGTTCGTGCCCTGGGCGGATTCGATCGGGCGCAGCCCGAGCATCGTGATTCCCAAGCTCGGCCCGCATCTGGCCCGCGCCAGCCTGCTGGGCTGGCTCTACCTGCGTCTGCGCTACTACCTGCTGGCGCGCGCATCCGGGCGGCCGATGATCGTGCGCGATGGCACCGCGCGGAACCAGGTGGCCGAGCTGCTGGCGCAGGGCGAAGTCGGCTGGGGCGCCTGCGACATGCCGACCAATCGGCCCGATGCGGTCGAAGTGCGGCTGGCCGGCTGGCCGACACGACTGGCGCAGAACATGTTCGAGATCGCGCAGGCGCAGGGCGTGCCGATCTTCCTGTTCACCTCGGACACCGACCTCACCACCGGCTACCGGCACATCCACATCCAGCGCGCGGTGGACGGCACGCCCGAGGAGCAAGTGCGGCAGTTCGCCGACCTGCTCAGCGCCTCGATCCTGCGCGACCCGACCGGCTGGCGCTTCTTCTCGATCGCGCATTCCTTCTTTCCGGACCGGCTGCGCTCGCCGGACGCCGCTGACTGAGCGTGCCGCCATGCGTCTGATCCTGACCTATCACGCCACCCGCCTGGAGCGCTTCGACCGTCGCGGCTGCGATCTGCTGCGGCTGCTGGCCGATCTCGATCTGCTGGCCGATGCCGGCCTGCCGGTGCTGCCGCTGGAAGCGCTGCTGGCGCCGGACTGCCGCGAGGGCGTGGCGATCACCCTCGACGACGGCACCCGCATCGACGGCGAGCCGCATCTGCATCCGGGTCTGGGCCTGCTGCCCTCGATGCTGCAGGTGCTGGCGCAGGCGAAGCGGCGCCTGCCGCAACTGCGCGCTTCGAGCTTCGTGATCGCCTCGCCGGCCGCGCGCGCCGACATGGCGACCGCCCTGCGGGTCGACTACGGCGACGATCTGATGCACGAGCGCTGGTGGCCGCAGGCGCAGGCCTCGGGCCTGATGGACATCGAGAACCACAGCTGGGACCACAACCATCCGCTGGTGGCGCGGACGGCGCAGCGCGACAACCGCCGCGGCAGCTTCCTCGACATCGAGACCGAAGCCGAGGCCGAGGCCGAGATCAGCGCCGCCAGCGAGTACCTGCAGCGCGCCACCGGCCGGCGGCCACGCTACTTCGCGTATCCCTTCGGCCACGTCAGCGACTTCCTGCGCGCCGACTGGCTGCCGCGCCGCGGCCCGCAGATCGGGCTGGAAGCTGCCTTCAGCACGGAGCCGCGCGCGGTGTGCGTGGACGACGACCGCTGGGCCCTGCCGCGCTTCGTCGCCGGCCGCGATTGGCGCGACGATCCCGGCCTGCTGGCACTGCTGCGCCGGGCCGATACGTGAGCCGCGGACTAGCCGCGGGGCGGGGACTCGTCAGTGCCAGCGGGGCCCGGCGTGGAATCGCGATTGGGTGAGCGCGTGAGACGCATCTCGCCGCCCTCGATCCGCAGCGGAAACTGCACCACCACGCCGCGCAGCGGCGGCGCAGCGGGCGGCGCGCCGCGGCGCGGGCCGTCCCACAGCGGCTGCACGTCCCTGGGCGGTGCGGGCTCCCAGGTCGCCTGCTCCAGCGCGCGCTGCTCGGCTTCGAGCTCTTCCTCGATCTCCCAGCTGTAGCGCTTGCGCGGCGGCAGCGGGTCGAGCCGCGCCCACAGCAGGCCGCTGATCACGCCGAACACCGCGCCGGCGAGGTGGTACTCCCAGCTCACGCCCGGTTCGCGCGGCAGCACGGTCAGCAGCATGCCGCCGTAGAGGAAGAAGGCGATGAAGCCGGTGGCGATGGCGACGCGGTCGCGGCGCATCAGGCCCAGCGTCAGCAGCAGGAACATCAGGCCGTGGGTCAGCCCGCTGGCGCCGATGTGGAAGCTCTCGCGGGCGAAGCCCCAGACGGCAATGCCGGCCAGTCCCCAGATCAGCGGCAGGCTGCGCCAGCTCGCTTTCGGAAACGAGGCGAAGGCCAGGGTGCCCAGCACCAGCAGGGCCAGGGTGTTCGACATCAGGTGCGCGACCGAGCCGTGCAGCAGCGGCGCGGTCAGCACGCCGAGCAGGCCGGCCCACTCGCGCGGCCGATTGCCGAGCACGCCGAAGTCGAGGTCGAAGGCCAGTTCGAAGGCCTTGATCCACCACAGCAGCACGATGAAGCCGCCGGCCGTGATCAGCCCGCGGCGGAAACGCTGACGGTCATGCGCGGCCTGGGCGGCCGGATCCGGATGAGGTTCGTAGAGGGGAAGGTCCATGCGGTCGAGGGGTTGGGGCGGCCGCGCGCCGGCGCAAGGGCCGCCGGATCGGTCCACCGCAGCGGACGACGGCGGGATCGGCTTGGCCAGGAGGTCCTGCGCAGCCCCGCTTTCAGCCGCGCTTCATGCCGCGCAGTCGTGGCTTCGGACCCGGGAAGCCGCTACAGGTGTTTGAATCCATTGGCGAATTTGGGTGTGGCCGCAGCGCTCGCCGGAGGCTCCACCGGCGGCGCGCCGAAAGCACGCCCGTGCCGCTCACCTCGTCTTGCCCTTGCTGCGCTGCCGCAGGCCGTAAGATGCGCGCCTTCACGAATGTCCTGCGCCCGCCGCGCTTTACGCGCAGCTCACGCGCGCTGCCACGAAGTCCCGAATGACCGAAGCTGCCGCCATCGAGTTCGACCGCGTCACCCTGGCGCGTGGCCCGCGCGTGATCCTGCGCGAGGCCAGCCTGCGCGTGCCGGCCGGCAAGGTCACGGCGGTGATCGGCCCGTCCGGTGCCGGCAAGTCGACCCTGCTACATGCGGTGACGGGAGAGCTGGAGCCGAGATCCGGCCGCGTGCGCGTGCTCGATCACGCGCACCCCACGCGCAGCACCGCCGAGCTGTTCCGCCTGCGCCGGCGCATGGGCGTGCTGCTGCAGGGCAATGGCCTGCTGTCAGATCTGTCGACCTTCGAGAACGTCGCTCTGCCGCTGCGCGAGCACACCCGCCTGCCGGAGCCGGTGCTGCGCGAGCTGGTGCAGATGAAGTTGAACGCGGTGGGCCTCGCCGAGGCCGGCGCGCTGATGCCGCAGGAGCTCTCGGGCGGAATGGCCCGGCGCGTCGCGCTGGCGCGCGCCCTGGTGCTGGACCCGCCGCTGATGCTCTACGACGAGCCGCTGACGGGCCTCGACCCGATCGCTTGCGGCGTGATCCTGTCCTTGATCCGCAACTTGAACGACAGCCTCGGCCTGTCCAGCTTCGTGATCACCCACCACGTGGCGGAGACGCTGGCGATGGCCGATCAGGTGATCGTGGTCGCCGAGCAGGGCATCGCCTTCGCCGGTTCACCGGCCGAACTGAACGCGACCCGCGACCCGCTGTTGCGCCAGTTCCTCGACGGCGCTCCCGATGGGCCGATCGGCTTTGACTACCGCCGCAGCGGCACGGGGGCCTCGCATGGCTGAGATGCTCGCCTCGCTGGGCCGCATGGGCCTGTTCCTGCTGCGCGTGCTGGGCGCGATCCGGCCCGGCCATGGCTTCGTCCGCGACACCGCCGCGCAGATCTATTCGATCGGCTCGCGTTCGGTCTCGATCGTCGCCGTCGGCGGTGCCTTCGTTGGCCTGGTGCTGGCCCTGCAGGGCTATCGCACGCTCAGCACCTTCGGCGCCGGCAGCTCGCTCGGCACGCTGCTGGGCCTGACGCTGTACCGCGAGCTGGGTCCCGTGCTGGCGGCGATCCTGTTCTGCGGCCGCGCCGGTTCGGCGATGGCCGCCGAGCTGGGCTTGATGCGCGCCACCGACCAGATCACCGCGCTGTCGATGATGGCCATCGACCCGGTGCGCAAGGTGGTCGCGCCGCGGTTTCTGGCGGGCGTGATCAGTCTGCCGGTGCTGACCATGGTGTTCTGCGCCTTCGCCATCCTCGGCGGCTACGTGCAGGGCGTGCTGGTGCTGGGCCTGGACAGCGGCTTCTACTGGAGCTCGCTGCAGCAGAGCATCGATCTGGTGGATGACTTCGGCCAGTCCATCGTCAAGTCGATCTTCTTCGGCATCGCCACCACGCTGATCGCCACCTACGCCGGCTACCACGCGCCGCCCACCATCGAGGGCACCTCGGTGGCCACCACCCGCTCGGTGGTGATGGGCTCGCTGATGGTGCTGTGCCTCGATTTCATCCTGAGCGCTACGCTGTACTGAGGACGCCATGACAACTTCTGCAAAGACCGAATGGAGCGTCGGCTTCTTCATCCTGATGGGCTTCGCCTGCGCGCTGGTGCTGGCGTTCGCCTCCACCAATTCGAAGGACGGCCTGCGCGGCGAGAGCTACAGCGTGATCGCGCGCTTTTCCAATGCCGGTGAGCTCAAGGTGCGCGCGCCGGTGCGCATCGCCGGCGTCAAGGTCGGCGAGGTCGCCAGCGTGGTGCTCGACCCGGTCAGCTTCGACGCTATCGCCACCCTGCGCCTCAGCGCGGACGCGGGCGAGCTGCCGGCCGATACCGCGGCGGCGATCTATACCAGCGGCCTGCTCGGTGATCGCTACGTCGGCCTGGCGCCGGGCGGTGACCCCGAGCCGCTCAAGGACGGCGACGAGATCCTGCTGACCCAGTCGGCGGTGGTGCTGGAGCAGCTGATCGGCCAGTTCATGTTCGGTAACGGCGAGTCGGGCGAAAACGCCGGCACGACCCCCAGCGCGACGGAGTAAAGGAGAACCCCATGCGCATCACCCAGATCCTGCAGTCGAGCGTGCTGACCCTGCTCATCTTCGCCAGCGCGGCTGCAGCCGCCAATGTGCGCCCCGCGGCCATCGTCGAGGAACGCACCGAGACCGTGCTCAAGACCCTGGTCGACCAGCGTGCTGCCTTCAGCGCCGACCGCGGCAAGCTCAACGCCTTCGTTGAGAGCGAGCTCGACGCGCTGTTCGACCGCGAGTACTCGGCCCGCCTGGTGCTGGGCCGGCACAGCCGCGGCGCCGATCCGGCCAAGATCAGCGCCTTCGCCGATGCCCTGGTGAAGAGCCTGCTCAACAAGTACGGCGCCGCCATGCTCGATGCCGACCCCAGCCTGGACGTGCGCGTGGCCGGCGAGACCGAGCTGCGCGGCGGCCAGATCGTGCGCGTGGCCAGCGAGATCCACCGCCGCGGCGGCGCGCCGGTCAAGGTCGACTACCTGTTTCGTCCGGTCGGCGAACAGTGGCTGGTGTTCGACGTGATCGTCGAGGGCGTGTCCTATGTGCAGACCTTCCGCACCCAGTTCGACGAGCGCCTGCGCCGGCAGAACCTCGACCAGGTGATCGAGGGCCTGAACCGCGGCGAGATCGATGTCGAAGGCTGAGCCGCGCCTGCAGGCCCGCTTCGAGGCCGGCGTGCTGCAGCTCGGCGGCCGGCTCGGCGCCGACGAGGCCGCCGCTCTGCTGGCCGCGGCCGCGCAGCACGACGCCGCACTGACGCGCATCGACCTCGGCGCACTCGACGAGATCGACAGCGCCGGCGTGGCCAGCCTGCATCTGCTGCAGCGGCAGGCCCGCGCGGCTGGACGCACGCTGGTTCTGCAGCCGGTGTCGACGCGCTACCGGGCGATCTGCGTCGCCCACCGACTGTCCATCGACTGACGCGTACACTCGTGCGCTGGCCGGCCCATGCCCGGCACGGCGCATTCACACGACGCACCTCACAGAGCGCAGGAGAGCGCCCATGAGCCAAGCCATCGCACGCACCCTGGCCGCGCCCGCGCTGGCCCTGATCCTGCTCGGCAGCAGCCTGGACGGCCGCGCCCAGGACGCTGCCGCCCCGCTCAGCTGGGGCCCCGGTCTCGACCTTGAGAATTCCGGCCCGCGTTCGGCGGCGGATGATTCGCGCGAGGCGCAGTCCCTCGACCCCTGGGAGCGCTTCAACCGGCCGATGCACCGCTTCAACATGGGCATCGACCGCATCGCCCTGCGGCCGGTGGCCAAGGCCTACCAGCGCGTGACCCCGCAGCCGGTGCGCAACGGTGTGCGCAAGTTCTTCACCAACCTGGTCCAGCCGCTGACCGCGCTGAACCTCCTGCTGCAGGGTGAGCCGGGCCATGCCGGCACCGCGCTGGGCCGCTTCACCGTCAACACCACGATCGGGCTCGCCGGCTTCTTCGATCCGGCCAGCCGCATGGACATCCCCTATCGCGACGCCGACTTCGGCCAGACCCTGGGCCGCTGGGGCTGGCGCGACTCGCGCTATCTGGTGATGCCGATCTTCGGGCCGGGCACGGTGCGCGATGTTGCTGGCCGCCTCGGCACCACCCGGGTCAGCCCGGTCAGCTGGGCCGCCCGCGAGTACGGCTGGGGCATCAGCGTGATGTACGGCGTAGACGCCCGCGCCTACGCCCTGCAGTTCGACGACCTGCTGCGCGAGGCCGAGGACGACTACCTGCTGATCCGCGACGCCTACCTGCAGCGTCGCCGCTGCCAGATCGAAGACTGCAGCGGCGACCTGCCGGACTACCTGCTGCCCGACTACGACTACGAGATTCCCGACGTCGATTTCGGCGAGTTCCGCCGCTGAGCGGGGTCGGTCCCGGCACGCCTGTCGTGAGCGACCGTGGCGCGGCATGGATCTGAAGCTCCGCAACCCCAGGCCTGCGGCTGCACGAGGCACATTCACGGCGCGCCATGGCCGCCCGCACTAGCCTCTCGCGCATCGGGCCGCGCGGCGGTCCTCTGCCGATACAGGCGCTTCGATGTCCTCACTGCCCCAGCCCGACCGTCTCGATGCGGTGCTCGACCAGACCTGGCAGCTGCTGATCGAAGGTGCTGCGCGCCGGCATTCGTCCTTCCACCAGGGCGTGCTCGCCAACCTCGGTTCGGAGGGGCCGGACGCGCGCTATGTGGTGCTGCGGCGGGCCGAGCGTCCGTCTGCGCGCCTCGCCTTCCACAGCGACCGCCGCTCACCCAAGATCCGCCAGCTGCTGAACGATCCGCGCGCCAGCTGGTGCTTCTTCGGCGAAGGCGTACAGCTGCGCCTGGCCGGCCGCGCCACCCCGCTGTTCGAGGGCGAGTCCGTCGATGTCGCCTGGCAGCGCACCAGCGCCTTCGGCCGCCGCTGCTACACCGTTGGCAGCGCGCCCGGCGCGGAACTCAGCGAGGCCGGCAGCGGGCTGCCCGAGGGTGCGCTGCGACCGGGCCTGGAACCCGCGCTCAACGAAATCGGACGCGAGCACTTCTGCCTGGTCGAGTTCCAGCTCGAGCGCATCGACTGGCTGCACCTCGCCCACAGCGGCCACCGCCGCGCGCAGTTCGAAGCAGCGGACAGCTGGCAGGGGCGGTGGGTGCAGCCCTGATGTGCGGCTGCAAGCTACGCGCTGCCTTGTAGTTGAGGCACGGTGTGCACCGCTTCAGAGATCAGCGAAAGAAGCGCTTCGACCGAGGCCCCAGCCTCTCGCGAGGGTCTCGAGTGGCCGGCAAGCGGCGCAGCTTTGAAAGGCGCGTCCCGCCTTCATCCAGTTTTGACGCTTGCCGCAGCGAGCCGATACCGTACGCGCGTGCGCCCTTCGCGCCGACTTCCGGAATTCTCTTCCATGAGCCAGACCACCAGCGGCCTGCGCGCCGCCCTTTCGCTGCCTTCCGTCTATGACTTCGTGCAGAACCTCGTCGGTGCGGCGCGTGCGCGGCGCGAGCTGAGTGCCCACTATCTGCGCGCCGAGTCGGGGCAGCTTCTGGTCGATGTGGGCTGCGGCACCGGCGAGATGCTCGACTTCCTGCCCGCGGGTGTCCGCTATGTGGGCTTCGATCTCTCGCAGCGCTACATCGACGCGGCGCGTCGCCGATACGGCGAACGCGCCCGCTTCGAATGCCTGGATGTCGCCGAGGCCGGCAGGCTCGACATCCATGATGTCGACATCGCCTTGGCCTTCGGCCTGCTCCACCATCTCGACGATCACGAAGTCCTGGGTCTGCTGCACGCCCTCGCCCGACTGCTGGGCCCCAACGGACGCATCCTCACCATCGACCCCACCCTGAGTCCCGGCCAGCACCCGGTGGCCGCCTTCGTTGCCCGCCGTGACCGCGGGCAGAACGTGCGGTCGCCGGAGGCCTACCGCGCGCTGGCCGCACTGGTCTTTGATCGGGTCGACTGCGAGGTCCGCCACGACCTGCTGCGCATTCCGTACTCGCACTGCATCCTGCAGATGCGCGCTGCGCCCCGGGTCTGAACCAGGGCAAGGCTGAAGCATGCAGCGTTGCCGCGCGCCATGCAGGGCGCGCCCGCGCATCGAGCACCTGATGTTGGGTGCAGCGCGGGCGTCGCCGCCCAGCGCCCGAACGAGTTCGAACCGGTGCCGGACGCGCGTCCACGCATCAAGGCCAGGAGGGAACGGGTCCGCGTGGCGCTGGTGCGAAGCGCCGTCACACTGCGCGCTCGCGCATACTCCGGCGCGCTGTCCCTGAGCCACCGGAGCCGCCCGTGACGCCTGCCATCGAACTGATCGGCCTTGAGAAATCCTTCGGCCCCAAACGCGCGGTGCGCGACCTGCACCTGAGCGTGCCGCGCGGCGCGCTGTACGGAATCATCGGCCCCAATGGCGCCGGCAAGAGCACCTCGCTGCGCATGCTGCTGTCGATCCTGTTTCCCGACCGCGGCGAGGTGCGGGTGCTGGGCTTCGACTCGGCGCTCAAGGCCAAGGACCGCATCGGCTACCTGCCGGAAGAGCGCGGCGTCTACCGCAAGATGAAGGTCGCCGATTTCCTGTTGCACATGGGTGTGCTGAAGGGGCTGTCGCGCGCGGAGGCCAAGCGCCGCACCCTGCAGTGGCTGGAGCGCGTTGGCTTGGCCGAGGTCGCGAAGAAGCGCTGCGAGGAGCTGTCCAAGGGCATGCAGCAGAAAGTGCAGTTCATCGCCGCGGTGATGCACGCGCCCGAGCTGCTGATCCTCGACGAGCCCTTCAGCGGGCTCGACCCGGTCAACATGCGCCTGCTCAAGAGCCTGATCGAAGCCGAGCACGCGCGCGGCTGCACCGTGCTGTTCTCGACCCATGTGATGCCGCAGGCCGAGACGATGTGCGAGCACATCGTGATGATCCACCAGGGCCGCAAGGTGCTGGACGATACCCTCGCCGGCATCCGCGCCGGCCACCAGCCCAACGCCATCCAGCTGGAGCCGCTGCAGCCCGGCGGCGAGGTGCCGGCGAGCGTGCGTGCGCTGCCCGGCATCACCGGCGTCAGCGCGCAGGACGGCGGCTACCGGATCGCGCTGGCCGACGGCACGGAGCTTCCGGCGACCCTGGCCGCACTGGCCCGCGAATGGCCGCCGGCGAAGCTCGAGATCGTGCGGCCCAGCCTGGAGGACATCTTCATCGACATCGTCGGCAGCGACCTCGCGCAGGAGCACGCCGCATGAGCAAGATCCTGCAGATCGCCTGGCGCGAATTCGTCGCCACCGCGCTGACCAAGGGCTTCATCATCGGCCTGGTCGCGGTGCCGGTGATGATGCTGATCGCCATGCTGGCCATTCCGCTGCTGACCAATTTCAAGACGCCGGCGGTGCGCGGCGAGATCGCCGTGCTCGACCTCTCCGGCGCGGGCATCGACGCACGCCTCGCCGAGGCGCTGTCGCCCGAGGCCTTCATCGAACGTCGGCGCAAGACCCAGGCGCGCATCGATGCGGTGATGCCCGACGCGCTGCGCGGCCTGCAGGGCAGCGCCCAGGCCCAGCAGGGCATCGACGCCGCACTCGGCGAAGTGCCGAACCTCAGCGTCACCGCGCTCGTGCCGGGTGTCGACGTCGAAGCCGAGAAGGCGCGCCTGCTCACGACGGAAGAAGGCCAGGCGCGCCGTCTCGCCCTGCTGGTGATCGCGCCGGACGCCGTGCGCGCGGGTGAGTCGGGTGCGCTGGGCAGCTACGCGTTCTACATCCGCAAGAAGCTCGACGAGCGCGTGGTCGGCGAAGTCCGCGACGCGCTGCGACCGGCCTTGATCGACGCCCGCATGCAGGCCAATGGCCTCGATGCCGACCAGATCCGCGCCTTGAACGAGCTGCCCCGGGTGCGTGCTGTCACCGTTGGCGAGGATGGCGACAGCAGTGCGGCGCTGGCGGTGGCCGAGATCCTTCCGGTCGCCTTCATGATGCTGATGTTCATCGCGATCATGACCGCCGGCCAGATGCTGGTGACCACCACGGTCGAGGAGAAATCGAGCCGCGTCGTCGAGGTGCTGCTGGCGGCGGTCTCACCGACCCAGCTGATGGCCGGCAAGATCCTCGGCCAGCTCGGCGTCGGCCTGCTGATGATGTCGGTCTACGCCGGCCTGGGTGTTCTGGCTCTGCTCAGCTTCGCCCTGACCGGCCTGGTCGAGTTCTGGCAGCTCGCCGTCTTCGCGCTGTTCTTCCTGATCGCCTTCGCCACCTTCGGCGCGCTGATGGCCGCCGCCGGTGCGGCGGTGAACGAGCTGCGCGAAGCGCAAAGCCTGATGACGCCGATCGTGCTGATGGCAGTCGCGCCGATGATCCTGTGGATGCCGATCCGCAGCGACCCGAACTCGACGCTGGCCACCGTGCTGAGCCTGACCCCGCCGGTCAGCCCCTTCGTGATGGTGATGCGGACCAGCTCGAACACCCCGCCGCCGGTCTGGCAGATTGGCTTGGCCCTGCTGATCGGCGTGCTGGCAGCGATGGCGGCGATGTGGGTCGCCGGCAAGGTGTTCCGGGTGGGCTTGCTGATGCACGGCAAGCCGCCGAGCTTCGGGACGTTGGTGAGGTGGGTGCGGATGGCGTGAGGGGCTTGGGGTGGGCCCTGGCGCGCCGGGCTGCCCGCCGTTGCCCCGAGGTTGAATAGGGTGGGCCCTGGCCCACTATGGGCTCCACGCTCGCCTCGATCTTGCTCTGTGCGTTCGTTGCTCGAAGCGAAGCGCAGAGCTTTCGGTCCGTCCTTCCGCGCTCCCAAAGCATGGCCATCCATGGCCATTCCCGCGTGCGGCTGGCGCGACCCAGCGCTCGTCATAGGGTGGGCCCTGGCCCACCATGAGCTCCACGCTCGCCCCGGTTTCGCTTGGTCGCTTGGTCGCTTGAAGCGAAGAGCAAGAGCTTTCGGTCAGCCCTTCGGGCTGCCCGACCTACTTCTCTTTGCGTGCCCAAAGAGAAGTAGGCAAGAGAAAGGGCACCCCTCGTCCGCGCCCTTCGCGCATCCGTGCGCTCAGGGGGCGCGTGAGTCCGTGGGTGTTCGTGGACAGGCCATCCCTGGCCTGTCACGAACATCGGCCGCATCCCTGCGGCCGACCCTGCGGGCTGATCCACGAACTCCCGCCGCTCCCCAGGGGCCCCGGGAAGAGCGCGGGCTCCTGCCCGCAAGAGCCAGAGCAAAAGCGAGAAGCTCTGGTTGGGCGGGTCTTGACCCGCCGAAACCTTGCGGAGTCCTCAGCGTTCGATCCTCCAGACGACAAGCCCCGCCGCGCCACACCGCAGCCGACCTTCGCCCGAACGGGTCAGGGTCGCCGCGGGAAACTTGGATCAACGGCGATCTGCCAAGCCCAGCTCTCGCTTAAGCGCCTCACCCACATCGCAATAGCTGTGCTCGCTATGCCAGCTGTGCGACTCCTCGAAATAGAGCCACGGCCGCCCCGGGATCCCCTCAGGGTTGTGTCGCAGCGTCAACTCGCGGAAGCGAACAAGGCGTTCCTCGAAATAGGATTCGTGCAGCTCCCGCTCCGCGACCACGATCACGGGTTCTGACTCCGGTGTAACCGTCAGGCGGAAATCGCCCAGCACGCAGTCCGCACCCTCGTGCGTTCTGAGCGAGACGGACTCGCCGTCCTGTTTGAAGAAGGGAACGAGTTGCTGGACAGCCGGGGCCTCCGATGGGCCGGCGCTGTGCACGAACAGCACGTCGAAGCCATGCGCGTTGAAGTTCTCACGCCGCAACAAGGTCGTGCGCAGGCCAAGTTCGGTCGCGGCGCCTCGCACTTCGTGGGTCCCGTACGACAGGCGGAGGGTTTCCCTGCGCTCTTCCGCAGAGGCGAATGTCGTGGCCGCGGTGGCTACCATCACCAGCAGGAACTGCATCCATCGCCTGCAAGCGAAAGCAGGCAGCACGCAGCCGCAGGACCGATGTTTCATACAAGTCACTCCTGAAGAATGCTGACGCCGGGCGGGCTCGAATGCTTGGCTTCCCTACCAACAGCTGCAGAGATCGGGCAGGCGCCCGCTGTATGCGCAGGGTAGCGCAGCGAGGAGCGTGTCCCCCAACCAACGGCCCTCACCCCCGCGCCACCCCGCATCCATACTCCGCGCCACCCCATCGGCAAAGGACGCTCCATGGCCCCCTCGATCTTGAGCCGCGCGCTGCGCGCTTCGCTGGTTCTCGCTGGATTCGCTGCGGCCGGGCAGGCCAGCGCTGAGACGAAGCTGCTGCGCTTTCCCGACGTGCACGGTGAGCGCGTGGCCTTCGTCTATGCCGGTGACATCTACATCGCCTCCACCCAGGGCGGGCTGGCCCAGCGCCTGACCTCGCATCCGGGCCGCGAGCTGTATCCGAAGTTCAGCCCGGACGGTACGCAGATCGCGTTCTCGGCCGAGTACAACGGCACCCGCCAGGTGTTCGTGATGCCGGCCGCTGGCGGCGAGCCGCGGCAGCTGACCTGGTACAACGACGTCGGCCCGATGCCGCCGCGGGGCGGCACCGACAACCGCGTGCTCGACTGGACGCCGGACGGCCAGCACGTGGTGGTGCGCATGAATCGCGTGCCCTATGACGAGCGCAGCGGACGGCCGTACCTGGTGCCTGTGGCCGGCGGCATGGAGCAGCCGCTGGCCATCCCTGAAAGCGGCGGCGGCATGCTGAGCCCGGACGGCACGCAGTTCGTCTACACGCCGATCGACCGCGACTTCCGTGCATGGAAGCGCTACCGCGGCGGCCGTGCACAGGAGGTCTGGACCTACGACCTCGTGAACAACACCTCGCGGCAGCTGACCAACCACCCGGCCACCGACCACCAGCCGATGTGGATCGGCGACACCATCTACTTTGTTTCGGACCGAAACTACACGCTGAACCTGTACGCGATCCCCGCCAGCGGCGGTGAGCCGCAGCAGCTCACCCGGTTCACGGACTTCGACATCCTCTGGCCCAGCGCCGGGCCGGACAGCCTGGTGTTCGAGAACGGCGGCGCGCTCTGGCAGTTCCTGCCGGCCTCCGGCGAGACCCGGCAGATCCCGATCACGGTGCGTGCGGACTTCCCCGAAACCCAGCCGCGCTTCGTCGATGCGTCGAAGAACATCGAGAGCTTCGACTTGAGCCACGACGGCAAGCGCGCCCTGTTCGGCGCGCGTGGCGAGGTCTTCAGCGTGCCGGCCAAGCACGGCGAGGCGCGCAACCTGACGCGCACGCCGGATGCGCGCGAGCACAGCGTGAGCTGGTCGCCGGACGGCCGCTTCGTCGCCTACCTGTCGGATGCCTCGGGCGAATACGAGCTGTACGTGCAGGCGCAGGACGGCAGCAGCCCGGCGCGTCGCGTCACCACGGACGGCGACATCTGGCGCTTCGCACCGAGCTGGTCGCCGGATGGTCGTCATTTCGTCTACGGCGACAAGCGCCAGCGCCTGCGCCTGGTCAACGCCGAGACCGGTGCCACCGCCGAGATCGACAGCTCGGTGCAGGAGGACATCACCCAGTACAGCTGGGCGCCCGACAGCCGCTTCGTGGCCTACGTCAAGACCGGCGGCAGCCGCAACGGCTCGATCTGGCTGTACAGCCTGGACAGTTCTTCCACGCAACAGCTGACGCCGGACGAGACCAGCGAGTTCGCGCCGACCTTCGACCCGGAAGGCCGCTACCTGTATTTCCTCTCGAACCGCGACTTCAACCTCGGCTTCTCGGCCTACGAGTTCAACTACCTCTACCAGAACGCCACCCGCATCTATGCCGCAACGCTGGCCGCCGACGGCCCGGTGCTGTACGCGCCGAAGAGCGATGAAGTCGCACCGCGCAGCGCGGCCGAGGCCAGGTCCGGCAACAGCAATGGCAGCGGCAAGGCCGAGGCGAAGCGTCTGCGCATCGACGTGCCCGGCTTCAACCAGCGCGTGCTCGCGCTGAAGGCCCCGGCCGGCAACTACCAGGGCCTGTCGGCGAATGCCAAGGGCGTGTTCTTCGTTGCCGGCAATGGCCAGGGCCCGGGTGAGCTGCGCTACCTTGGCCTTGAGGACGAGCAGCCGAAGAGCGTGGCGGGGCAGATCAGCGGCTACACGCTGGCGGCCGGCGGCGGCCACCTGCTGCTGCGGCGCGGCGAGCGCTTCGCCATCGTCGAGGCCAAGCCCGAGGTCGACTTCGAGGCCGGTGCGCTCAAGCTGGATGGCCTGCAGCTGCGCGTCGATCCCAAGCGCGAGTGGGCGCAGCAGTACGCCGATGCCTGGCGCATCCTGCGCGACTGGTTCTACGACCCGGGCATGCACGGCCAGGACTGGGCGGCGATCCGCGACCGCTATGCAACCCTGCTGCCGCATGTCGCCAGCCGCGCCGACCTCGACTACCTGCTGACCGAGCTCGCCGGCGAGACCAATGCCGGCCACGTCTATGTCGAGCGCGGTGACGAGCCGCAGGTGCCGCGTCGCGCGGGCGGCCTGCTGGGTGCGGACATCCGCGCCCACCAGAGTGGCTACTTCCAGGTCGGCCGGATCTTTGCCGGCGAGAACTGGAACCCAGCCCTGCGCAGCCCGCTGACCGAGGCGCATGCGAACGTGCGCGAGGGCGAGTTCATCCTCGCCATCGACAACGTCAGCACTCGCGAGGTGGCCAACGTCTACCAGCTGCTGGAAGGCAAGGGTGATCGCACGGTCAGCCTGCGCGTGAACACTCGACCGGAAGAGGCCGGTGCGCGCACCGTGCGCGTGCAGACCCTGACCAGCGAACAGGGCCTGCGCTACAAGGACTGGGTCGATGCGCGGCGTCGCCTCGCCGCCGAACTGTCCGGCGGCCGCGTCGGCTACATCCATCTGCCGAACACGGCGGTCGACGGCAACCGCGAGCTGCATCGCGGCATGCTCGCCTACGCGCACATGGACGCGCTGATCATCGACGACCGCTACAACGGCGGTGGCTTCATCCCCGACCGCATGATCGAGCTGCTGTCGCGGCAGCCGCTGAACTTCTGGAAGCGCCGCGGGCTGGAGCCCAACCCGACCCCGCTGCTGCACCACGCCGGGCCGAAGGTGATGCTGGCGAACGGACTGTCCAGCTCGGGCGGCGACGCCTTGCCCTACTACTTCCGCAAGATGGGCTTGGGCCCGGTGATCGGCACCCGTACCTGGGGCGGGCTGATCGGCATCAGCGGCAATCCGCGCCTGGCCGACGGCGGCGCGATTCTGGCTGCGACCTTCCGCTTCATGGACACCGACGGCCGCTGGGCGGTGGAGGATGAAGGCGTGGCGCCGGATATCGAGGTCATCGATCGTCCCGAGCAGATCGCCGCCGGCCGCGACCCCAGCCTGGAGCGCGGCGTGGCCGAGCTGCTGCGCGCGCTGGAAGCCAATCCGCCCAAGCGCGTCGAGGCGCCACCGGCGCCGACGCAGTTCCCGCGGATGTAATGCCTCGTCGCGGGCGCTCGCAAGGGCGCCCGCGCATGCCGTGCACGGGCGCTGTTCCAGTGCGGCACGGACGCAGACGCGCTGCCGCCACGGGCGTTCAGAGGCGGCCGCAGCAGGCGGCGGGTTTTCACAGGCTCTCATTGATACCGGTGCGGCGCTGGTCGCCCGCACGCGCCACCCCGTGCCAACCGGCAGGTCGGCAGGCCGGTTCTGCGCCGCTATGATCGCGATCCCTTGTCCATGGATCCGGAGCAGCCCATGCGCCTGCCTTCCACCAAGCCGCTGGCGGTTGCGCTTCTTGGCGCCCTGCTGGGCGTCTCGCTTGTCGCCTGCACGCCCGCCGAGCGCGTGCGCAGCGATGTCGCCAGCGCGCCCGCAGGGGCGGAGATCGCACTGCCGGTCGATATCGCCTACGAGAGCTTCACCCTGCCCAACGGTCTGCGTGTGGTGGTCCACACCGATCGCAAGGCGCCGATCGTCGCGGTCAATGTCTGGTACCACGTCGGCAGCAAGGACGAGCCGGCCGGCAAGACCGGCTTCGCGCACCTGTTCGAGCACCTGATGTTCCAGGGCTCGGAGAACTACCGCGGCGAGTTCTTCGAACCTTTCGAGCAGGTCGGCGCCACCGGCCAGAACGGCACCACCAACACCGACCGCACCAATTATTTCCAGAACGTGCCGACCACCGCACTCGACATGGCGCTGTGGATGGAATCCGACCGCATGGGCCACTTCCTCGGTGCCATCGACCAGGCCCTGCTCGACGAGCAGCGCGGCGTGGTGCAGAACGAGAAGCGCCAGGGCGAAAACCAGCCCTATGGTCAGGCCTGGGAGCGCCTGTCCAAGGCCATGTATCCGGAAGGCCACCCCTACAGCTGGAGCGTGATCGGCTCGATGGCCGATCTCAACGCCGCCACGCTCGATGACGTTCGCAACTGGTTCCGCACCTGGTACGGCCCGAACAATGCGGTGCTGGTGCTGGCCGGCGACATCGACGTCGAAACCGCGCGCGAGAAGGTCACGCGCTACTTCGGCGACATCCCGCCCGGCCCGGTCACCACCCAGCCCAAGGTCGATGTCGCCAAGCGCGAGGCTTCGACCCGCGAAGTGCTGCCCGACCGCGTGCCGCAGACCCGCGTCTATCGCGCCTGGAATGTGGCCGAGGCCACTGATGCCGATTCCGACCGCCTGCAGCTGATCACCCAGATGCTGGGCGGCAGCCGCAGCTCGCGGCTGGATCGGCGACTCGTCCATGGCGACCAGCTCGCCGACAGCGTGTCGAGCTTCCTGCTGCAGGGTCAGCTCGGCAGCCGCCTGCTGGTCTTCGTCGACGTCAAGCAGGGTGTCGAGGTCGAAACCGTCGAGCGCGTGCTCGATGAGGAGATCACGCGCCTGCTGGACGAGGGCATCAGCGCCGAGGAGCTGGCGCAGGCGCGCACCGTGTTCGAGGCGCGCTTCATTCGCGGCATCGAGCGTGTGGGCGGCTTTGGCGGCAAGTCCGATGTGCTGGCGCAGTGCACGGTCTACACCGGCAACCCGGGCTGCTTCCGCGACAGCATGCGCACGATCCTGGCCGCCACGCCGGTCGAGCTGCAGGCCACCGCGCAGCGCTGGCTGTCCAGCGGTGACCACACCCTGGTGGTGGTGCCGGGCGAGCGTCCGCCTTCGCCACCGGATGTGCGCAGCATCGATGCCGGTGAGGAAGCCCTCGCCCTGGTCGAGCCGACACCGGCACCCGGCCTGCGCGCGCTCGACGCGGGCGTGGACCGTTCGACCGGCGTGCCGCAGACCACCGAGTTCCCCAAGCTGAGCTTCCCCGCGCTGGAGCGCGCGACCCTGTCGAACGGCGTGCAGGTGGTGCTGGCGCAGCGCCATGACGTGCCGGTGGTGCAGCTTGGCATCGAGTTCCGCGGCGGCTACACCTTGGACCAGGGCCGCACCTTGGGTACCGCCGGTTTCACCATGGGCATGCTCGATGAGGGCGCGGGCGAGCTGGATGCTCTGGCCTTCGGCGCCCGCGCGGAATCCTTGGGCGCCAACATCGGCTCGGGCGCGGGTCTCGATGGCGCCAGCATCTCGCTGTCGGCCCTGCGCGAGAACCTGGATCCCTCGCTGGCCCTGCTGGCCGACACCCTGCTGCGGCCGCGCTTCGACGCCGCCGACATCGAGCGCGTGCGGCAGAGCTGGATCGCCGGCATCCGCCAGGAGAAGGCGCGGCCGAACGCGATTCCGCTGCGGATCCTGCCGCCGGTGCTGTTCGGCGCGGGCCACCCGTATGCGATTCCCTTCAGCGGCAGCGGCACCGAGGAGTCGATCGCCGCGCTGACCCGTGAGGAACTGCTGGCCTTCCATCGCGAGCAGACCCATCCGGGCCTGGCCACGATCGTCGCGGTCGGTGCGATCACGCTCGACGAGCTGATGCCGCTGCTCGAGAAGCACCTCGCCGATTGGAAGGCCGACGGCCCCGCACCGGCGGTGCCCGCACTCGCCGAAGTGGCGCTGCCGCAGGGCCAGCGCGTGTTCCTGGTCGACCAGCCCGGCGCGATCCAGGCCAACATCCTCGCCGGCCAGCTGGTGGCGCCGACCAAGGACCCGCGCTCGATCGAGTTCGACGTCGCCAACGGCGTGCTCGGCGGCACCTTCTCCTCGCGCCTCAACATGAACCTGCGCGAGGACAAGAGCTGGTCCTACGGCAGCTACAGCTTCGTGCCGGCAGCGCTGGGCCAGCGTCCGTGGATCGTCTCGGCACCGGTGCAGATCGACCGCACGGTCGAGTCCATCGCCGAGATCAAGCGCGAGCTGCGCGAGTTCACCGGCGCGCGGCCGGCCAGCGCCGACGAGGTCGAGAAGATCAAGGCCCGCAACGTGCGCGCCCTGCCGGGCTCGTTCGAAAGCGCGGGCGCGGTGCTCGGCCAGATCAGCGGCATCCTGCGCTACGACCGCCCGGACGACTGGCCGCTGCGGTACCAGGCCCTCCAGGAATCGATGAGCCTCGACCAGGTCCGCGCTGCTGCCGGCGTGATCCAGCCCGAGGCCCTGACCTGGGTGATCGTCGGCGACCTCGCCAAGATCGAGCAGCCCGTCCGCGAACTGTTCGGCGCCTCGGTGCCGGTGCAGGTGCTGGATGCGGATGGGGAGCTGGTGGAGTGATGTCCCGCGCCTGATCTGTTTCGCAGCCTGCGAAAAACACGAACGCCGCCGGAGAGATCCGGCGGCGTTCGTGTTCTATGTGTTCACAGAGCGACTTGAAGTCTGTCGAAGCACTCTGCAGCATATGAAGCTGGCGGCATAGATTTTCGTTCCGCGATTCGATTGATTGAATGATTACGAGGTAATCCAAGATGACCAGTTTCAGCTGTCGTGTCGGAGCGTTGCTACTCGCGGGGTCGATCGGGACACTGCCCAGCCTTGCGGCAACGCAGGTGATTCCCTCGCCGGACATCACGCGCGACTTTGGATTCGGTAAGGCGCTTGCCTTGAGTGCCGATTTCCTCGTCGTTGGCGCGCCCGAAGCCTTGGGGAGCGGCGGCTCGGATCAGGGCAGGGTGCATGTGTTCGAGCGAGGCCAGGCAGGCTGGCAGCTGTCGGCAACGCTTGCCGCGCCCGATGGAGAGTTCGGTGACCAGTTCGGCTGCAGCGTGGCACTGGATGGCGAGCGCGTGCTCATTGGCGCCTGCAGGGATGCAGTGTCCGGGGAGGAGGCGATCGGCTCGGCCTACCTGTTCGAGAAGGACACCAGCAGCTGGCGGATGGTGCAGAAGCTGAGGCCCGCGGAAAGCGCCGCAAGTTCTGGGTTCGCGTTCGCACTCGCGCTGCAGGCCGATCACATCTTGGTCGGAGCACCTTGGACCAACGTCGCCGGCAATGCTGCCCAAGGGGCCGTATTCGCCTTTGAACGGCAGGCGGAGACCTGGTCCGCCACGCAGATCATCACGGATCCGCAGGGCGAGGCGGTGGACAACTTTGGCCGGGCGCTGGACATGCGGGGCGACGTCGCTGTGATCTCGGCGATGCGTGCTCCTGCTTCGACTCAAGAGTCGGGGATCGTCATGGCGTTCGAACGCGGCGTCTCAGGTTGGACAGCCTTCCAGAGGATGAGCCATCCCGCTGGGAGCTTCTTCGGAAGGGATCTGGCCTTGGGCGACTCGACCTTGGCGGTGCTGGACAGTGCCGAGCGTGGCCGGGTGCGCCTGTATGCCCGCGCCGGCGGCGAGTACGTACTGGCCGCGGAACTCAGCGCAGCCGACGTGAGTGCTTCGAGCTTCGAGCTGGAATCACTCGTAAGTAACGGTGTGGACTTCTTCGCGTCCGATCCGCTCGGCGCGACCCTGCGCTTCCGCGGGGAGGGTTCCAACTGGACGACTACGGTAGTGGCGGCGTTTTCAGGGTCTTTGGCTGCCCATGCTGACGAGCTGGTTCTGGGTCGTCAGCTGATCGAGCCATCGAGCGCCGGGCCGTTTCTCGGTGAGGTCCGTGTTCTCCGCGGCCTCCTGCATCTGAACGGGTTCGAATCGCCGCGTTGGACTGCGAATGCTCCGGAAGCTCCGGCCAGCGCCGAGGGTCATTGACTCTGCTCGGGTCGGAGACTCAAGTGGCCGTTGTCGACACATGTTCCCCTTGGGACGCCCCCGTGCACGGGAACAGACCTGGCACGTCCAGCGACGTTCCCGCGTAGGGCGGCATGCTTCCTGAACGGCGCTACGCACGCTTGTGCTTTGTGCTCTTTGGCGCTTGCTAGACTCCGCCCCGTTCAGCTTCCACGGAGCCCGCCCATGCACTCGATCGTTCGCGCCGCCCTCGTCACCAGCCTCGTCGCCCTGCTGCCGGCCTGCACCTGGGTCAAGATCGAGCCCGAGGCCAAACAGATCCGGGTGGTGGATGCCAGTGCGGACATGAGCCGCTGCGGGCCGATGTTGAGCGAGATCAGCGTCAGCGTGCGCGATCGCGTCGGCTTCGTTGACCGCAACGAGATCAAGGTGCGCGACGAGTTGGAGACGCTGGCGCGCAACCAGGCCGCGGGCGGCCAGGGCGATACGCTGAAGCCGCTGGCCGAGCCGATGAACGGCGAGCAGCGCTTTGGCACCTGGCGCTGCGGCGGCGGCACCCCGCCGCGGGCGCAGGCGACCCAGCGCGCCGCCGAGACGCGGCCTTCGAACTTCGAGGAAGTCGAGGTGATTCCGCTGGAGGACTGAGTCCATCGACTTCGATGCACATGACGGGCGCCTTCGGGCGCCCGTTTTCGTTGGCCTTTCGACCTCCTGCCGTCATCCTTGACGCGCGTTGGCGATCAGGCTGCAGGGTGCGGAGGGCGTGATGGGGGGCGGGCGTGGCGTCTGGTCAGGGGCTGGGGCGGGGGGGCGGTACATGCGCTGCGCTTATGTACCCTACGCGCGCAGGAGCCTAGCGCTTCGATGCGGGCAAGGCGTCTCTCGAGCCGTAGGGCGGATAAGCGCAGCGCATCCGCCATCCACTCTTGAGGGAGCGCTGGGATCGCGGGCGAAGTCCGCCCGCCTCAGTCCTGCATCCAGCCCTGGATGCGCGCTTCCGATTCGATGGCTTCGATATCGATCTGCAGCTGGCGCTGGCGCCGCTGCAGGGCGCCGGCCTGGTCTTCGCTGGCGCCGCGCAGCCGCTCGCCGATCTCGGCGAACTCCGCGCGCAGGCCGGCCAGTTCGGTGCCGAGCAGATGGGCTTCCTTGGCGGCGTCGTCGCTGCAGGTCGGGTCGGGCAGGCGGCGTTCGAGGCCGGCGCGCCACTGCGCCTGCGGGCTGCAGTCGCTCACTGGCGCAGGGGTTTCGGTACAAGCACCGAGCAGGAGCACGAGCAGGCTGGGGGCGATCAGGCGGAGGTCGGCGCGCATGCGGGTTCTCGCGGCGGTAGTGGCCTGCGATTATGCCCGCCGGATTCCCTGCATCGAGGTCGTGGCATGAGTGCATCGCGCTGGCGTCTGGACGGCCAGGTGGCCCTGATCACCGGCGCCAGCTGGGGCATCGGCCTGGCCTGCGCGCGCGAGCTGGGCGCGCTCGGCGCGCGCCTGCTGCTGGTGGCGCGCGAGGGCGAGCGGCTCGCCCAGGTGCAGGCCGAGCTGGAAGAGGACATCGGCGGACTGTCGTGCTCGACCTTCGCCGCCGATCTCGGGCAGCCGGAGGAGCGCATCGCCCTGTTCGACTGGATCGAGGACCGCGGCGAGGCGCTGTCGATCCTGGTCAACAACGCCGGCACCAATGACAGCCGCGCGGCGGTGGACTACGAGGACGCGCAGTGGCGGGCGATCGTCGAGCTGAACCTGGCCGCGCCCTTCGAGCTGTGCCGCCTGGCCTATCCGCTGCTGCGCCAGCATGCGCAGTCGAGCATCGTCAACATCGGCTCGGTGTCGGGCCTGAACCACGTGCGCACCGGCGCGCCCTACGGCATGAGCAAGGCCGGCCTGCACCAGCTCTCGCGCAATCTCGCCTGCGAATGGGCGGAGGACGGCATCCGCGTCAACACGGTCGCCCCCTGGTACATCCGCACGCGACGCACCTCGCCGAAGCTGGCGGATCCGGACTACCTCGATGAAGTCATCGAGCGCACGCCGATGCGGCGGGTGGGCGAGCCCGAGGAGGTCGCGGCTGCGGTGGCCTTCCTGTGCCTGCCGGCGGCGAGCTACATCACCGGGCAGTGTCTCGCCGTGGACGGCGGCTTCAGCGAGTACGGCTTCTGACCCGCGCGTGCAGCGCGCAGCGATCGAACGACCGCTGCGCGCCGCGTGCACGTGACCTCAGCGCTTCGGCACCACGTACTCGCTGGTGAACTCGATGCCCTCGGCGCTGAACAGGATCTGGCCGTCGGCGCGCTCGATCATGTCCTCGTAGAGCTTGAACATCGCGCTCATGTCCGGCGCGTTCGGATCGGCCTTGGCGGCTTCCTCCATCACGCTGCGCATCACCCCACCGTAGAACTTGCCCTGGTAGCTGAACTGCAGCAACGGTTGCGGGCCGCCGGCGTCGACCGCGAGCGAGGTGCGCAGGCTGTCGCGCTGGGCCTCGCCGATGGCGATGCCGAGCGCCTGGCCGCCGGCCGCACCGAACAGCCGCAGGTCGACGGGTGCATCCGGCAGCGTCGGCAGGGCGACCGGCTCGGCGTCGGTTTCGAGTCGGAACTCGGCCAGCTGCGGCACGAAGTTGCGCGCCATCGCCACCAGGCCCTGCGGGTTCGGCGAGCCGATCAGCAGCTTGCCTTCGAAGCTGGGCGCTTCGCCCGAGGACAGGCCGCCGGCCGGCAGCTCGAAAGTGCTGAGCAGCACGTGGAAGGCATTGGCGCTGGGGCCGATCGCGTACACGGCCGGGTTCTGCAGCGCATCGCCCAGCTCGCTGAAGCTTTCATTGAGCGGCTGCAGGGCTTCGCAGGTCCACGGCGCACTGCGTACGGCGTTGGCCCATTTGCTGGCCAGCGGCGGCAGGGCGTCGGCCTTCAGCGCGAACGAAAAGCTGACCAGGGCATTCGCGGCTTCGGCCAGGCCAGGCGTCGGCGCCAGCACCGTGCGCAGGTCGTCCATCACCGGCTTCGGCGCTTCGATCAGGGCGCGCATGCGGTAGCCGCTGGCGTCGAAGCGCGTATAGCCGACCGCAGTACGCGGCCACTGCGAGGTCAGCGCGCGGCCTTCGCTCAGGCAGGCCTCGGAGCTGGTGTCCGGCGGGGTGATCTTGAGCGCCTTCATGAAGGCACCCTGGCTGCCGGTCATCGGCTTCATGAACAGCTCGAACAGGCGGGCATGGTCGAGGTAGCCCGAGCCGTAGGCGACGAAGCCGAGTCGCGTGTTCAGCGCGGCCAGGGTGCCGGCCTCGAGCAGGTTGGATTCGGGCAACTCCAGACCGAGCAGGCGACGCAGCAGGGCATCATCCGGCGCGGTCGGTGCCAGCGTCGCCACGAGCTGGTTGGCCTGGGTGGCGAACACCAGGCGCAGCGGTGCGCCTTCGGGCTGGAAGCTCCAGTAGGGCAGATCATCGACGGTGCCGCGGGTCAGAGTGAGGCCGGCGGCTGTCTCCATGCGCGCCACGCCCTCCGCGAAGCGCGCCGGGTCGGCCAGCTCCAGGCGCAGCACGGGCACCAGATCGATGCCGTAGACCGCGCTCAGCGGGGTCAGCGTCAGGCCCCAGGCCTCAGCCAGCTGGGCCAGGTCGGTCTTGCCCTCGAGCTCGGCGCGCATGCCGCGCAGCAGGGGCAGGCCAGGGGCCTCTTCGGCCGGCTTGCCTTCGAGTTCGGCGATGCTCTGGTCCAGCAGGTCGCGGTACAGCGGCAGCAGGGTGTTGCTCAGCGCCAGCCATTGGTCGGCAACCGCCTGCGGGATCGGCTCGATCGCGCCCATCACGTAGGGGGTGTCGGCGGGCACATAGGCGAGCGGTGGCAGCGGGCCCTCGTCCTTGCCGCAGGCGGTGAGCATCAGAAGGGCAAGCGCAGCGGGCAGCACGGCGAGACGCGGCTTCATGGCGGAAGTCCAGACGGTGAAGAGGGCGTGGATGGTAACAAGCCTTGCAATTCGCACCAGCGGACTGTGAGGCTTGCCGACGAACGCGCACCCGACCCGCGGAGACCGCATGCGTGACACCGCCCCTGTATCGCCCCCGCCACCGTCCGGCCTGCTGCAGGCCCTGCGCGTTGTGCAACGCCCGCTGCTGCTGACCGGCGCCGGCATGTCGGCAGAGAGCGGCATCGCCACCTTCCGCGGCGGCGAGGACAGCCTGTGGTCGCGTTTCGATCCGATGCGGCTGGCGACCCCCGAAGCCTTCGATGCGGATCCGCCCCTGGTCTGGGCCTGGTACCGCTGGCGGATGGCGAAGATCGCGCAGGCCCAGCCGCATGCGGGGCATCGCGCGCTGGCTGCGCTCGCGCAACTCAAGCCGGGGCTGGTACTGGCGACGCAGAACGTCGATGACCTGCACGAGCGCGCAGGCAGTGCCGAGGTTCTGCACCTGCATGGGCGCATCGCCGCCACCCGCTGCCGAGACTGCGATGCCGAGCAGCCCGTCGCCATTGATCCGGCCTGGGCCGATTCGCCCGAACTGCGCGTCGCCCCGCCGGCCTGCCGCGCCTGCGGCGGGCCCGTGCGACCCGGTGTCGTCTGGTTCGGCGAATCGCTGCCGGTCGACGAATTCACTGCCGCCGGACGCGCTGCTCGGGCGGCCGATCTGGTGCTGGTGATCGGCACCTCCGGCCTGGTGCATCCCGCCGCCGGCCTGCCCGACATCGCCCCCGGAAGTTGCCCGCGCTTCGAGATCAACCCGGAGATGTCGGCCCTCAGTGGGCGCATGGATGGCGTGTGGCGGGCCAGCGCGGGCGAGGCGCTGCCGCGGCTGGTCGAAAGCCTGGGGGTGGCTTGAGCGCTTCGCTGCCGGCGCGCACGGCATGCGGTGGTGTCCGTACGCTGCATGCAGAGGGAGGCCTTGGTGGGCCAGGGCCCACTCCATGCAGGCGCGTTGTTCGAGGCCTGGCAGGCAGGCTCGGCTAGGCTTCGCCTGAGGGACGGCGCCGGCAGCGTGCCGGCGGCGTCCTCAGTCTGAGGCTCAGCGGTTGGTCAGCTGGATCTCGATGCGGCGATTCCGTGCCAAGGCGTCCTCGCTGCTGCCGGGGTCGAGCGGATGGTGCTCACCGAAACCATTGGCGGCCAGACGCTGCGGCGGAATGCCGGCCTGGGTCAGGAATTTGACGATGGCGATGGCGCGCGCGGCAGACAGCTCCCAGTTGGAGGGAAAGCGGCCGGTGCTGATCGGGCGGCGATCGGTGTGGCCGTCGATGCGCAGCACCCAGTCGACATCGCCGGGGATCTGCGCGCTGACCTCTTTCAGGGTGCTGGCCAGCTGCTGCAGCTGCTGGATGCCGGCCGGGTTCAGCTCGTCGGAGGCGCTGGGAAAGAGCAGCTCCGAGGGCACCACGAAGCGGTCGCCCACCACCTGGATGTCGGCGCGGTTGCCGAGCGCCGCGCGCAGCTTGCCGAAGAACTCGGAGCGGTAGCGGGTGAGTTCGTTGACCCGATCGGCCAGCGCCAGATTCAGGCGTGCACCCAGCTCTTCGAGCTGCAGATCCTTCTGCCGCGCAGTGCTTTCGGCGGTGGCCAGCGCGGCTTCGACCCGCGCCAGCTGCTCGCGCAGTGCCAGCAGCTGGCGGTTGAGCAGCTCGGCCTGGGCGGCTGCCTTGGCCGACAGGTCGGTCTGCACGACCAGCTTGTCCTTGTTTTCCTCCAGCTCGGCCAGGCGCGAGGCCAGTTCGGCTTCGAGCTGGCGCTTCAGCTCCGCCAGCGCGTTGACGTCGGCGGTCAGGCGTGCGCGCTCCTCCTCGCTGTCGCTGAGGGTGTCGCGGGTGCTGTCGAGGTCGAGCTGCAGCTGGGTCCTCGCCTGCTCGCTGGTGGAGAGGCTGGCGGTAAGGTCGCCGACCTGGACCAGGGCCTGCTCCTTGGCGCCGCGTTCCATCGACAGGGCTTCGGCCAGCGCCGCAAGTTCGCGGTTCAGCGCATCCAGCGCGCGGTCGCGGCCTGACAGTGCATCGGACAGTGCGAACTGACCGACCGCGAACACCAGCAGCAGGAACACCAGCACCATCAGCAGAGCCGACAGGGCGTCGACGAAGCCCGGCCAGAAGTCGACGCCGCGGCGGCGGCGCGCGGCAAGCGTGCTCACGGCGCGCCCCGGCGCGCCTCGCCGGCGGCCGCGATGGTGCGGCCGAGCAGGCGGAACTCCGAGCGCAGGTCCTCGCTGAGCGTGTTGCCCTGCCCCAGGGCCTTCAGCGCGCCGCGCAGCTCGACCTGGGTGTCGGCGAGTCGCGCCAGGTGGGTCGAGAGTTCGGCCATCTGCTCGGCGGCGCCGCGGCGCTCGCGCTCGCTTTCGACAATGGCGCGCTGCATGCGCTCCAGACCGTCGGCGGTCTGCTCCAGCAGCGCCTGCACATAGGCCGGCACGCTGGCCTCGCCCTCGCCGCTGCCGATGCCACCGGCCGAGAGCCGGGTCATGCCCGAGAGCCATTCCTCGACTTCGTTGTAGAAGCGGTTGGCGGCGCGCGCGGTGAGCAGGTCGGTCAGGCCCAGCACCAGCGAGCCGGCAAGGCCGAACAGCGAAGTCGAGAAGCTGGTCGCCATGCCGCCCAGAGGTTCCTGCAGGCGCGACTTCAGCTGTTCGAACATCTGCGCGGCATCGGTGCCGGCCGACAGCCCGGCGATGATCTCGCTGACCGAGCCAATGGTGATCAGCAGGCCCCAGAAGGTGCCGAGCAGGCCGAGGAAAATCAGCAGCCCGATCAGGTAGCGCGAGAGGTCGCGCTGCTCCTCAAGCCGCAGGTAGACGCTGTCGAGGATGGTGCGGGTCGACGCGGTCGACAGGCTCTGCGGCTTGACGCCCTTGCCGAGCATCTTGGCCATCGGCGCCAGCAGCAGGGGCTGGCCGCCGGGCGGACGGTCCGGGCTGGCGCGGCGGTAGTCCTCGATCCAGCGCACTTCGCGCTGCAGGCGCAGCACCTGCAGCAGGTTGACCGCGAGGCCCACCGCGAACACCGCGAGGATGACGCTGTTGAACACCGGCGTGGCGCCGAAGGCCGCGGCCAGCGGCGTGGCCAGGGCGAGCGCGACGCCGGCCAGCACGATCAGGACGCCGAGGATCCAGGCAAGCACGCGGATCGGTTGACTCATGGGGCGCTCCAAGGGGGAAGGGGAGGGGCCCGGAACATCAAGGCTTCGGGGCGCGGGCAAGCATGACTGCAGCCGACAGGGCTTTGTTCCCTCGCAGCTGAACGAGGTGAAGCCCGCGTCAGCGTCCTGCGGCAAGAAGCTTGCAAGCCGCTGTCGGCGGCCCGTGTGTCGCACTGCGGCAGCATCGCTGCGCAGCGTTGCTAGAATCGGCCAGCGACACGTCGCCAACGGCCCGTACCGCAGCCCCTTTTTCCGGACTCCGCCCATGTCCTCGGCCCAGCCCGCTGAACTCGCCAGCGCCAAGACGCTCGCCGCCCAGGGGCGGGCCCGCGAGTGGGTGGAGAGCTTTGGCCGCCTGTTGATGGGCCAGTGGCAGCCGACCGAAGTGTTGGCCCTGCACGAGCGCCTCGATGAACTGGTGCACGAGGCTGATATGGCAGGTGCCGCCGATGTGGTCGAGCACGCGATCGCGCTGTCCGCCTATCTGTGTTCTTTCGTCGAGGAAGGCCGCCAGCCCGATCCGAACCAGCGCCTGCGCCTGCGCCGGCTGTGCGAGGACCTGTCTCCGGAAGTGCATCTGGACCTGCTGCCTGCCGCGGCGGCCAGCTCGGCGCAACCCGCACGCACCCTGCTGCTGGTAAGTCAGGACAGTGTGCTGGCGGGTGCGCTCGCGGAGCGGCTGCGCGACACAGGTATCGAGGTGCAGGCGCGCAGCGATGTCGAAGCGGCGATCAGCCAGCCGATCCAGGCCGGGCTTGACGCCGTGCTGATCGATGCCACCGAACTGCCGGAGTACGCCCGCCGCGCGCGCGCCTTCGGCCATGCCTATCGCAGCGAAGACCGCCGCCTCGCCCTGCTGGTGCTGACCCGCAGCGCTGATCCCGCCGAGCGCATGTTCGCCCTGCGCGCCGGCGCCGATGAGGTGATCCGCCATGCCGACGGCGTCGAGGCGCTCGCCACGCGCGTGCTCGAAGCCGTGCAGCCGGGCCAGGCCAGACCCTTCCGCGTGCTGATCGTCGACGACGATCGCAGCCAGATCCTGTTCTGCGAGGCGGTGCTGCGCAGCCAGAACGTGCAGACCCGCGCCTGCATGGACCCCGAGCAGGCGGTCGAGGCGGTGCGCGAGTTCCAGCCCGAGGTGGTCCTGTTGGATCTGTACATGCCGGGCATCGACGGCATCGAGATCGCCTCGCGCATCCGCGCCCTGCCCGGCAGCGAACTGCTGTCAATCGTGTTCCTGTCGGGCGATCACGAGCAGGACGTGCGTTTCGACGTGCTGGCCGCCGGTGGCGATGATTTCTTCACCAAGCCGATCCAGCCGCGCCATCTGGTCACCGGCGTGATCAGCCGGGCCCGCCGCGCGCGCGCGCTGGCGCGCCGCCTCGGCGAAAACTGAGCCCAATCGGGTCGCGCCCAGGCCGGATCCGAGCCCGCACGATCATCGATGGCGAGGGTGCCCTCGCCCCGCGGCGGCGCGTCTGGTTCGCCGCCATTCCTGAACCGATCCCCACTGCAGGCCTACGCCCAAGGTCGATCATGACTTATGGCCTATCGCGCGCTCGATTTGGTGTTGTAGTCTACCAGCACACCACATCACGGAGACACCACCATGAACAGCCCGGACCCCCGCACGACCCCGCGCACGCCGGCTGTCACGGCCCCCCTGCCGACGCGTCCGCTGCCCCAGCAGGACGACGGCCACGAGCGCTACCGCGAACGCGACTTCGGCATCGGTTACGGCCGCAGCAGCGGCTATGCCCAGACCCGCCGTTACGTGCCCGGCATGCGCAGCAGTCCCTTCAGCGTGCGCTGATTGGATGCAGATTTCCCGGTGATGGCGGGGCCGGATGCCCCGCCCGCCCGTCGGCACTGCCGCTGGGAGTCCGGAGACCGGTGCCAGGACGGTGCCGGGGCCGGGGGCCAGGGAGGGCCCACCTGCGCAGGGACGCGCACGCGGTGATGCCGGTCGGGCAGGAGGCCCGTCGGACGCATCGCTCGACATGAGGGAAGCAGGGACCGGGGCCCGCACACGCGGGCCTTTCCTTGTGTCATCATTTCGACGTTTCCGGAAGCATAGAATCATGGACACCTTGATCGCACTCGACTGCCTGCGGGCGCTGGGCCAGGAGCATCGACTCGCTGCCTTCCGCGCGCTGGTCCAGGCCGGACCGGCCGGCCTCTGCGTGGGAGAACTCAAGGACCGGCTCGGCATTCCCGGCCCCACGCTGAGCTCTCACCTGAACCAGCTGCGTGCCGCCGGCCTCGTCCAGGACCGACGCGAGGGGCGACAGATCCAGCTGGCCGCTGATTTCCGGCGCATGAACGACCTGCTCGCCTACCTCACCGAAAACTGCTGCGCCGGTGCCAGCTGCGCGCCGGCCAGCCTCTGTCCACCGCCGCTTCAGGAGACCGCCCCGTGAGTTCCGAACCTGTCCGCGTCCTGTTCGTCTGCGTCGAAAATGCCAACCGCAGTCAGATGGCGGAAGCGCTTGCGCGCATGCATGGAGGCGTGCACGTCGAGGCGCACAGCGCCGGCTCCCGACCCTCGGGCGTGATCAATCCGAAGGCCGTGCGCTTCATGGCTGAGCTGGGCTACGACCTGGCGGCGCACGGCTCGAAGTCGCTGGATGAAATCGCAGGCATCGACTTCGACGCGGTGATCACCATGGGCTGCGGCGATTCCTGCCCCTGGGTGCCTGCGAAGCGCCGCGAGGATTGGGCGCTGCCCGATCCCAAGCACATGGACGATGAGGCCTACCGGGCGGTGCGCGACGACATTGCTGCACGCGTGCGCCGCCTGCTGGCCGAGCTGGGCGTGCCGGCGTGACCGCGGTGATGCAGGACAGCATCCCGGCGCAGCGCCCCGGCCTGGATCTGTTCGGCCGCTACCTGACGCTGTGGGTGGCGCTGTGCATCCTCGTCGGCATCGGGCTCGGCGAGCTGTTTCCCTCAGCCTTCGTGGCGCTGTCCGCCATGGAGGTCGAGCACGTCAACCTGCCGGTGGCCCTGCTGATCTGGCTGATGATCATCCCCATGCTGATGAAGATCGACTTCGCGCGCATGCGCGAAGTCGGCCGGCAGGCGCGGGCGATCGGGGTCACCTTGGCGGTGAACTGGCTGATCAAGCCATTCACCATGGCCGCACTGGGCGCGCTCTTCATCTACGGGCTGTTCGCTGACTGGCTGCCCACCGATCAGCTCGACAGCTATGTGGCCGGGCTGATCCTGCTGGGCGCCGCCCCCTGCACCGCGATGGTGTTCGTGTGGTCGAACCTCGTCGACGGCGAGCCCAATTTCACCCTGAGCCAGGTCGCGCTGAACGACGCGGTGATGGTGTTCGCCTTCGCACCCATCGTCGCCCTGCTGCTGGGCGTGTCGGCGATCAGCGTGCCCTGGGCCACCCTGCTGCTGTCGGTCGGCCTGTACATCGTGGTGCCCCTGCTGATCGCACAGGCGCTGCGGACGTGGCTGCTTGCGCGCGGTGCCCAGACCTTCGAGCGCGTGCAGGCGGGGCTCGGGCCAGTCTCCATGCTTGCCCTGCTGCTCACCCTGGTGCTGCTGTTCGGTTTCCAGGGCCGGCAGATTCTCGCCCAGCCGCTGATCATCCTGCTGCTCGCCGTCCCGATCGTGATTCAGGCCTACCTGATCGCGGCCATTGCGATGGGCCTGAACCGCTGGCTCAAGGTGCCCCACTGCGTCGCCGGACCCTCTGCCCTGATCGGCACCAGCAACTTCTTCGAGCTCGCGGTCGCAGTGGCGATCAGCCTGTTCGGGCTGGGTTCGGGGGCGGCGCTGGCGACGGTCGTCGGCGTGCTGGTCGAGGTGCCGGTGATGCTGTCGCTGGTGGCGTGGATCCGCCGCCGCGCGCCCGTGCAGGCGCTCTGACGCCCGTTTGCCCGTTTCGCAGCAGGCTGCGCCAAAAGGGTGCAATTGCCTGTCGGTCCGCACGTGTATGGTGCGATGGGCCTTCTGATCTTCCGGAATAATCATATAAAACAAAGACATGGCAAACCGTCGCCGCTGGCATGATGATTGCTGCAACTGCAGCAGTCCCCACCACCCGCGGAGCGTTTCATGTCGTTCGAACAGGTTCAGAAGCTGGCCCAGGACAATGAGATCGAGTGGATCGATCTGCGATTCACCGACGTCCGCGGCGTACAGCACCACGTCACCTTCCCGGCCCGCGTGCTCGAGCCCGGCCTGTTCGAGGACGGCAAGATGTTCGACGGCAGCTCGATCCCGGGCTGGCGCGGCATCAACGAGTCCGACATGGTGCTGCTGCCGGATCCGAGCACGGCCTTCATCGATCCGTTCACTGCTGATCCGACCCTGGTCCTGATCTGCGACATCCTCGACCCCAAGACCATGCAGGGCTACACCCGCGACCCGCGCGGCGTGGCCAAGCGCGCCGAGGCCTACCTGAAGTCGACCGGCATCGCCGACACCGCCTTCTTCGGCCCCGAGCCCGAGTTCTTCATCTTCGACTCCGTTCGCTACAAGAACGAGATGAGCGGCGCGTCCTTCGAGGTCGACTCTGAAGAAGCGCCGTGGAACACCAACCGCAAGTACGACGGCGGCAACAGCGGCCACCGTCCGACCGTCAAGGGCGGCTACTTCCCGGTGGCGCCGGTCGACTCGCTGCACGACATCCGCGGCGAGATGTGCCGCCTGCTGGAGCAGGTCGGCATTGAGGTCGAAGTGCACCACCATGAAGTCGCCGGCCCCGGCCAGTGCGAGATCGGCGCGAAGTTCAACACCCTGGTGAAGAAGGCCGACGAGCTGACGATGCTGAAGTACATCGTCAAGAACGTCGCCCATCGCAACGGCAAGACCGCCACCTTCATGCCCAAGCCGATCGTCGGCGACAACGGCAGCGGCATGCACGTCCACCAGTCGCTGGCCAAGGGTGGCAGCAACCTGTTCAGCGGCGAGGGCTATGCCGGCTTGTCGCAGCTGGCGCTGTGGTACATCGGCGGCGTGTTCAAGCACGCGCGCGCCATCAACGCCTTCTCGAACTCCACCACCAACAGCTACAAGCGCCTGGTGCCCGGCTTCGAAGCGCCGGTGATGCTGGCCTACTCCGCCAGCAACCGTTCGGCCAGCTGCCGCATCCCCTTCGTCAGCAACCCGAAGGCGCGCCGCATCGAGATGCGCTTCCCCGATCCGATGAACTCGGGCTACCTGACCTTCACCGCGCTGATGATGGCCGGCATCGACGGCATCCTGAACAAGATCGACCCGGGCGCGCCCAGCGACAAGGACCTCTACGACCTGCCGCCTGAAGAAGAGAAGAACTTCCCGACCGTCTGCCACAGCCTTGACCAGGCGCTCGACGCCCTCGACAAGGATCGCGAGTTCCTGAAGGCCGGCGGCGTGATGAGCGACGACTTCATCGACGGCTACATCGCGCTGAAGATGCAGGAGGTCACCAAGTTCCGCGCTGCCACGCACCCGCTGGAGTACCAGCTGTACTACAGCCTGTAAGCCGCACCAGTGGATGCCTGCCTCTCCCCAGGGGCACACAGCGGGGCCTGCGCGAGCAGGCCCCGCCTGTTTCGCAGTCGGGTGTGAACGCGGTAGATGTGCTGTAGCCGCGCGAGGCATCCGGCCAGCGCGTCACGCGAGGGGTTTCGAAGTCAGTGCCCTGCCCGGAGGTGGCTGCACTCGGTCCAGCCCGCCTGCACACCGAACACTCCTGTCGTGGTCGGAGATCGCGCGGCACGCGGCAGGCTCAAGAAGCACCAATCCTCATCGCTGCCGGGTGCACGGAGCCGTGCGGTAGCCCAGCCGCTCACACCGCTCTCGAAGCGATCCAGCTGATTGCCGAACACGGGCGCCTCGGCCCAGAGCGTCAGGACCTCGTTGGGAGTGTCGTCGCGCACCGGTGAACTTCGCAGCAGGCCTTCGCTACGGGTGGTCACCGGCTCGGGCGCGGCGCCTGAAGCCGGCGCCTGCGTCTGGGCGTCGACCCCCACCTGCGCCAGGGGCTCGGGATCTGACAATGCCTGGATCCTGTAGACATCCACGCGGTCGGCACAGCAGGCAGCAAGCCTCAACAGGAATGCGCCGGCGGGATCATGCTCAAGCTGGACATACAGCGCATCTCCGAAGGCCCAGGAGGCGACATGCCAAGCATCAGGTTCGCGCGTCCAGAGCACGCTGACGGAAGCCTCGGAACAGTGGGAGGTTCCGGTGTAGAGGATTCGATGCTTGGCTTCCGTGGAGTTTCCCAGCCAGCGGAAACTGCCGCGAACATCCCCATCGCTCCCCAGCGCTCGCGCCACGAAGCTGCAGCTGTGCTCCGATCCCACGTCGTTCTCCTGCAGGGCGTGGCGTACAGCGCTCGCCATGTACGCGACACGCAGGTCAGCCGAAAGCGCGCGGAGTTCCGCGTCGGTCACCGCGGGGAACTCCGCTACCGGCGTCCACTGCAGCTCTGGTGCAAACAGCCGGCGCGGATCGAGTTCCGGCTTGGAGGGAGGGTGCTGCGCGCAGCCCAGGCCGGAACAGGCAAGGAAGCTCAGCGCCGACCACAGACACGCCCGAAACCTGCGGGCAAGTGCGCTCATGCAAGCCCCGTTGTTGCGGTCGCGGCCGTGCTCACGCGATAGCGATAGCGCGCGATGACCGGGTTGCCCCAGTACTGGATCGCCATCAGGGTGAAGGGGCGGTTGAAGTACTCGCCGGTGGCCGAATAGCCCGAGCGTCGGGCGGTCCACATCTGGCCGGGGCTGGCGAGAATGGCGAGATGCCCATTGAACTGCAGTACGTCGCCTGCTTGCCCAGCCTCGCCTTCACTCAGGCGCCGGAACGGGATGTGACCGCTGTTGACGGCCTGGGACCACTGCCCCGAGGCGCGATAGGTATAGGGGAAGCCGGCAGCGCCGTAAACCTTCCAGGTGCTGCCGGAGCAGTCGCCGCCCACCCCGCGCTCGGCGCCGGCGCCGTTGTACTGCCGGTACGGCCCGGGTGGCTGCAGATGCGGCTGATCCGCATAGGGCGTGTCCTTCCAAAGAGCGGCCTCGGCGACGATGCGCTCGCCTTCGGCTGCAGTAACATCGCGGGCTTGCGAAGCGGTGGCCGGCGCCGTGCTCGCAAGCAGCACGTCCGACGAAGGCACGCCGCCGTGGGCAACCCCGGGCGGCTGAGCTGGGCGCCACGGAGTGGGCGTACCAGTGTCGAACCGGTGCGCCACCGGATACAGACCCAGCGGGCCGGGAATTCGATAGCGGGACATGGGCGTTGTCGCTCAGGCTGTCATGCAGAGCGACAGTATAGGCAAGCGCGAACCGGGCGAGCCGGTGCTGCCTTCCGGAGAAATGTTGTCAGACCCCCTCGGGCCTGTCGGAGCCCGTAGGCGCGTCCGCCGCGCCAGCCCATCGAATTCGGCTCCGGCGTGCGAATCGGGAGTGCGGTCGGAACGCGGAGGGCTGCCCGGAGCCCACAGGGTGGGCCCTGGCCCACCATGGCCTCCAAAACGCCCCACGCCCCACGCCACGAACAACTGCCGGCGCGCGTCCTACGCTCAGGCACTCGCCAACGCCGCCACCCCCAGGCTGCGCGCGATCGACTTCGCCGCCTCGCGGCCTTCGTACACCGCCGTAACGACCAGGTCCGCGCCGCGCACCATGTCGCCGCCGGCGAAGATCTTGGCATTCGCGGTCTGGAAGGGCAGGGCGCCGGCCTCGGCCACGCGCACGCGGCCGTTGTTCTGCAGCGTAACGCCGTGCTTGCCCAGCCACTCCGGCGGGCTGGGCGTGAAGCCGAAGGCCACCATCACCTGGTCGGCGGCGATCTCGCGCTCGCTGCCGGGGATCTCCTCGAACTGGCGGCGGCCCTTGGCATCGGGCGGGCCCAGCCGGGTCTCGACCACCTGCACCGCGCGCACTCGATTCTCGTCATCGCCAAGAATCGCCTTGGGCTGCAGCCGGAACAGGAAGTTGACGCCTTCTTCCTTGGCCTTGGCGACCTCGCGGCGGCTGCCGGGCATGTCGTCCTCGTCGCGGCGGTAGACGCAGGACACCGAGGCTGCGCCCTGGCGGATCGCGGTGCGGTTGCAGTCCATGGCGGTATCGCCGCCGCCCAGCACGATCACGTGCTTGCCCCACAGGCGCGGCGGCTCGGGGTCGATGCCCAGCGCATGGCGGCCGTTGCTGATCAGGTAGGGAAGGGCGGGCACCACGCCGTCGAGGTCCAGACCCGGCAGGCCACCGTCGACCGCTGTGTAGGTGCCAAGGCCCAGGAAGACCGCGTCGAACTCATCCACCAGCTGATCGAAGCTGACATCGCGGCCGACGTCCACGCCCAGGCGGAACTCGATGCCCATGCCCTCCAGCACCTGTCGGCGCGTGCGCACGACCTCCTTGTCGAGCTTGAAAGGCGGAATGCCGAAGCTCAGCAGGCCGCCGATCTCCGGGTGCCGATCGAACACAACGGCAGAGATGCCCTGCCGCGCCAGCACGTCGGCGCAGGCGAGGCCCGCAGGCCCCGCGCCGATCACGGCGACGCGCTTGCCGGAAGGGACCACGCCGGAGAGATCCGGCCGCCAGCCCTGCGCGAGAGCGGTGTCGGTGATGTACTTCTCGATGCTGCCGATGGTGACCGCGCCGAAGTCCTCATTGAGCGTGCAGGCGCCTTCGCACAAACGGTCCTGCGGGCAGACGCGGCCGCAGATCTCGGGCAGCGGATTGGTCGAATGCGAGAGCTCGGCGGCCTCGAACAGGCGACCTTCGCGGATCAGCTCCAGCCAGTTCGGAATGTAGTTGTGGACCGGACACTTCCACTCGCAATAGGGGTTGCCGCAGTCCAGGCAGCGCGCGGCCTGGTCGGCAGCGTCGGCGGCTTCGTACTGGCCGTAGATCTCGCGGCCGTCGAGGATGCGCAGCTTGACCGGCACCTCGGCCGGCATGCGGCGGCCGGAGCTCAGGAAATGCATGGGATCGCGCTTCATCAGGCAGCCCTCCGCAGCGCGTTGATGAGCGAATCGAGGCCCGCGGCCTTGGGCTTGACCAGCCAGAAGCGCGGCAGGAAGCCGCGGAAGTCGTCGAGCACCTCTGCCGCCAGAGTGCTGCCGGTGAGCACGCGGTGGCGCTCGATCAGGCCGCGCAGGTGCTGCAGATGTGCCTCCAGGCCTTCCAGGGTGATGCGGTTCAAGTCGATCAGCTCGTGGTTGTAGCGGTCGACGAAGCTGCGATCGAGATCGAGCACGTAGGCGAAGCCGCCGGTCATGCCGGCGCCGAAGTTCAGCCCCGTGCTGCCCAGCACTGCGACCACGCCGCCGGTCATGTACTCGCAGCAGTGGTCGCCCGCACCTTCCACCACGGCGGTGGCGCCGGAGTTGCGCACCGCGAAGCGCTGGCCCGCCGTTCCAGCCGCGAACAGATCGCCGCCGGTGGCGCCGTACAGGCAGGTGTTGCCGAGGATGGCCGACTTGCGCGCCAGATAGCGCGCGTCATCGGGCGGCCGCACCGTGATCAGGCCGCCCGCCATGCCCTTGCCGACGTAGTCGTTGGCCTCGCCGGTCAGGTGCAGCTCCAGGCCACCGGCGTTGAAGGCGCCGAAGCTCTGGCCGACGCTGCCGGACAGGTCCAGCCGCACCGGGTTGGCCGCCATCGCGGTATTGCCGTGGCGGCGCGCGATCAGGCCCGACAGCGCAGTGCCGACCGAGCGGTGCACATTGCGCACCGGATAGCTGAAGCGACCGCCCTGGCCGGCTTCGATCGCCGGGCCGACCTCGGCCAGCAGGCGCTGATGGAAGTCGTCGGGGTCTTTGGTCGGCCGGCCGGGTGCGCAGGCGGCGGCCGGCGGGTTCGGCGGTGGCGCCAGGATCGGCCGCAGGTCGATGCGCTGGCGACGCGCGTCGGTGTTCGGTCGCGGACGCAGCAGGTCGCTGCGGCCGGTCAGCTCGGCCAGCGTGCGGATGCCGAGCCGCGCCATGTAGCCGCGCAGCTCCTCGACCACGCCGATGAAGTAGGCCATCACCTGCTCGGGCATGCCCTTGAAGTGCTTGGCGCGCAGCACGTGGTGCTGGGTGGCCACGCCGGTGGCGCAGTTGTTGAGATGGCAGATGCGCAGGTACTTGCAGCCCAGCGCGATCATCGGCGCGGTGCCGAAGCCGAAGCTGTCGGCGCCCAGCAGCGCTGCCTTCAGCACGTCCAGGCCGGTCTTCAGGCCGCCGTCGGTCTGCAGGATGATGCGGTCGCGCAGGCCGTTAGCGCGCAGGGCGTGATGGGCCTCGGTCAGGCCCAGCTCCCAGGGGCCGCCGGCGTACTTGATCGAGGTCAGCGGGCTGGCGCCGGTGCCGCCGTCGTAGCCGCTGACGGTGATCAGATCGGCGCCGGCCTTGGCCACGCCGGCGGCAATCGTGCCGACGCCGGCGTGGCTGACCAGCTTCACCGAGACCAGGGCGGTCGGGTTGATCTGCTTCAGGTCGTAGATCAGCTGGGCCAGGTCTTCGATCGAGTAGATGTCGTGGTGCGGCGGCGGGCTGATCAGGCCGATGCCGGGCTTTGCGTAGCGCAGCCGCGCGATCAGCTCGTTGACCTTGTGGCCGGGCAGCTGGCCACCCTCGCCGGGCTTGGCCCCCTGCGCCACCTTGATCTGCAGCACGTCGGCATTGACCAGGTACTCCGGCGTGACGCCGAAGCGGCCGGAGGCGACCTGCTTGATGCGCGAGGTTTTCTCGGTGCCGTAGCGCGCCGGGTCCTCGCCGCCCTCGCCGGAGTTGCTGCGCCCGCCGAGCCGGTTCATCGCGATCGCCAGCGCTTCATGCGCCTCGGGCGAGAGCGCGCCCAAGCTCATGCCTGCCGAATCGAAGGCCTTGAACATCGCGGACGCCGGTTCGACCTCGTCCAGCGCAATCGGCGTGGCGCCCTCGAAATCGGGCTCCAGCAGGTCGCGCAGCATGGACGGCTCGCGTTCGTTCACCAGCTTCGCGTACTTCAGCCAGTCCTCGTGCTCGCCGGTGAGCGTGGCGACCTGCAGGGCGCCGACCACGTCCGGGTTGAAGGCGTGGTACTCGCCGCCGTGCATGTACTTGAACAGGCCGCCGGCCTCCAGCCCGAAGCCGGTGTTCCAGGCGCGCTCGGCGAGCTGCTGCTGGTCGGCCTCGATGTCGGCGAAACCCGGGCCGCCGACGCGACTGGGCGTGCCGGCGAAGCAGCGCGCGACCACGTCGTTGGACAGGCCGACGATCTCGAACAGGGCCGCGCCGCGGTAGCTCGCCACCGTGCTGATGCCCATCTTCGACAGGATCTTGAGCAGGCCGTTGCGAATGCCGCGGCGGTAGCTGCGGCCGAGCTCGCGGTGCTGTGCCAGCCGCGAGTCCGAGTCGCCGCTGCGGGCGAGATCGAAGATGGTCTGGAAGGCCAGGTAGGGATAGACGGCGGTGGCGCCATAGCCGATCAGGCAGGCGAAGTGGTGCGGGTCGCGCGCGGTGGCGGTCTCGACCAGCAGGTTGCAGTCCGAGCGCAGGCCGCAGGCGACCAGGTGCTGGTGCACCGCGCCCACCGCCAGCAGGGCGTGGATGGGCAGATGACCTTCGCGGATTGCGCGGTCCGACAGCACCACCAGCAGCTTGCCTTCGCGCACGGCGTCTTCAGCCAGCCTGCAGCAGCGCGCCAGCGCCGCATCGAGGCCCTCGGCTTGGGCGTAGTTGAGATCGATCACCACCGAGCCCACGCCTTCCTCGCGCAGGGCCAGGATCTGCAGGAACTTGCGCTGCGACAGCACCGGCGAATTGATCATCACCTGGCGCGCGTAGGCGGGGTTCAGTTCGAACAGGTTGCTCTCGCGCGCGATCTGGGTGTGCAGGCTCATCACCAGCTTCTCGCGATAGCTGTCGATGGGCGGGTTGGTGACCTGGGCGAAGGCCTGGCGGAAGGCGTCGTAGAGCGAGCGCACGCGGGTCGACAGCAGCGGCAGGGGCGTGTCGTCGCCCATCGAGCCGATGGCCTCGCCTTCGGTTTCGGCCAGCACCTTGAGCACGGTGTCGCGCTCTTCGGCCGAGAGGTTGAACATCTTCTGGTGGCGCAGCAGCTCCTCTCGCGGCATCGGCTCGGCGGCGAGGCTGGGGTCGATCAGGTCGGTTTCGAGATAGCGCACGCCCTGCTTCAGCCAGCGCTTGAAGGGCGCGCGCTCGCGGTTGATCTGGTCGATGCGCGCGGTGTCGAGGAACTCGCCGCGGTGCAGGTCCACCGCCAGCATTTCGCCGGGGCCGAGACGACCCTTGGCGACGATGTCGCGGGCCGGCCAGTCGACCACGCCCGCCTCGGAGGCCACCACCAGCATGCGGTCCTTGGACAGCGCCCAGCGCGCCGGGCGCAGGCCGTTGCGATCGAGCGCGCAGGCGGCGTAGCGGCTGTCGGCGACGACGATGCCGGCCGGGCCGTCCCAGGGCTCCATGTGCAGGGCGAAGTATTCGTAGAAGGCGCGCAGGTCGGGGTCCATGCCGTCGACGTTCTGCCAGGCCGGCGGGATCAGGATGCGCATGGCCTGCAGCAGGTCCATGCCGCCGGTCAGCAGCACCTCCAGCATGTTGTCGAGGCTGGCCGAGTCCGAACTGTCCTGGCTGACCAGCGGCTTGAACTCGCGGAAGTCGACGAAGGGCGAGCGCATGCGCGCGCCGCGGGCGCGAGCCCAGAAACGGTTGCCGCGGATGGTGTTGATCTCGCCGTTGTGGGCGAGGAAGCGGAAGGGCTGGGCCAGCGCCCAGCGCGGCATGGTGTTGGTGGAGAAGCGCTGGTGGAACACCACTGCGGAGCTCGCCAGCCGCGGATGCGAGAGATCCGGATAGAACTCGCGCAGGCGCTCGGGCATCACCATGCCCTTGTAGCCGAGGCTGTGCTCGGCGAGCGTCACCACGTGGAAGTCGCTGACCTCCACCAGCGCCATCTCGGCGCGACGCCGCGCCGTATACAGGCCGCGCTGGAAGCCGGCGGCATCCTCGCCGCGATCGGCGTTGACGAACACCTGCTCGATCCGCGGCAGGCGTTCCCGCGCCAGCGGCCCGGCCGCCTGCGGATTCACCGGCACCTGCCGCCAGCCAGCGACACGCGAGCCCACTTTCTCCAGCTGCGCCTGCAGCTCGCTGCGGCAACGCGCGGCCAGCGACTCGTCGATCGGCAGGAAGACCAGGCCCGCAGTCGCCAGCGGCGCCAGCGAGAAGCCGTGGTCCTCGGCCAGCGCGCGGATGAAGGCCTCGGGCCGCCGGATCAGCAGGCCACAGCCGTCGCCGGACTCGCCGTCGGCGGCAACGGCGCCACGATGGGTCATGCGCGAGAGCGCGCTCAGGCCAAGATCGACGATCTCGCGGCTGGGCGCATCGTCGAGATGCGCGATCAGGCCGAAGCCGCAGCCGTCATGTTCCAGCCGTGGGTCGAACAGACCCTGCGGCGCCTGATGCTCGATTCCGCTCATACGCTTGCTGCCCCCGGGGGATGGTGCTGGCGCGGTCCACGGCGCCCACCGTGGGCGGCCGGACCCCCACACAATCACACCCTTGTGCGACGCGTCAAACTACCTTGCGCAATAACCGCTGACGCCCGACGAAGCGTGCCCAGCAGGCAGGACCTTGGAGGCGCCGAGGTGGCCATGAGCCGACTCAGCCGCGCAGCATCTAGGCGCGTAAATCAATCATCCAGCGCCCTCATTGCACTTGTTTGCATACCGCGCGGGGGTTCACCAGCGTGATGCTTTAGCCTTCAAGAGCGCGCTCGTGAAGGTGTGATGAGACAACCGGCCTACCTCTCGCTCTCCGAGCCCAACCAGCCACGCTGCTTCAACTCCAGGGGGAGAGGTTGAAGGCACTCAGCTATTGGGGAAAAGCCAACCCGCGCTTCGCCGGAACGGCACGTTGGCATCTGCTGCCCTTCCATTCACTTGATGTCGCTGCGGTGGCGCGGGCCTACCTGCTCGGGCATCCACGTCTGCTCGACTATTTCGCAGCGCGCTTGGGCGTGAGCCCGAAGGTGACACTCGACTGGCTGTGCTTCTGGATCGCGCTGCACGACCTCGGCAAGTTCGCCACGACCTTTCAGGCGCTGTGTCCTGAGGTGCTGCTTGAGTTGCAGCAGCGCACAAGCCGACTCGGCTCCGAAGAGCGCCATGACACGCTTGGCGATGTGATCTGGAAGGATCCTGTGTACACCCGGCACGATCCGCTGGCGCTAGGCATAGACAAGACCCGCTACAAGAAGGCGATGCATCCATGGTTGGCCGCCGTCACCGGGCATCATGGGCAGCCTCCGAGGGCGACAACCTGCAGATGGCAGTTCTGCTTCACGCCGGAAGATGTTCTCGCCGCTGCCGAGTTCGCCCACGCCGCACGTGAGCTGTTACTGCCGGAGACTAGCCGCGAGGACGTGCTCGCACTCGGCGCCGAGCCTCTACGCCAAGCCGGCACCGATCTGTCCTGGTGGCTCGCAGGCCTGACTGTGCTGGCCGACTGGCTGGGCTCGAACACCGACTACTTTCGCTATCGCGACCAGCCCTGTGACCTGCAGGCGTATTGGAAGGATGCGCAGGCCTTGGCGGAACGCGCACTCGCCTCGACCGAGCTGATGCCTTGCATTCCCGCCCGCGCGCAGCCCATCGCCGAGCTGTTCGGTTGGCAGGGCGCATCTCTTGCGCCCACGCCGTTGCAGCACTGGGCCCAACAGGTCGAACTCGCCAACGGCCCCCAGCTCTATCTGCTGGAAGACGTGACCGGTGCCGGCAAGACCGAGGCCGCCCTGATGCTCGCCCACCGGCTGATGGCGGCCGACCACGCCGACGGAATCTTCATGGGTCTGCCGACCATGGCAACCACCAATGCGATGTTCGCGCGCCTGCAGTCGGTGGTGCCGCGCTTGTATCAGGTGACCGATGCGAGGCCGAGCTATGTTCTGGCCCACGGTCAGCGCAACCAGGTCGAGGGCTTCCGCAGCAGTGTGGTGCCGGTGGGCGCGGCAGAGCCCGATGGCCTGGGTGAGGCCGACACCGCCAGCGCGCGCTGTGCCGCCTGGCTGGCCGACAGCAACAAGAAGGCGCTGCTCGCGCATGTCGGCGTCGGCACGATCGACCAGGCCCTGCTGGCCACCCTGCACGCGCGTCACCAGTCGCTGCGTTTGCTGGGATTGTTCCGCAAGGTGCTGATTGTCGATGAAGTGCATGCCTGCGATGCCTACATGCAGCGTCTGCTGGAGGCGGTGCTGGAGTTCCATGCAGCTGCTGGAGGCAGCGCCGTGCTGCTGTCCGCCACCTTGCCTTCGCAGATGAAGAGCGCATTGGCGCAGGCCTACGCACGCGGCCGCGGCAGAGCGGCACCGGCACTGCAACGCGCCGACTATCCCTTGGCGGCCCGAGTCTGCGACAGCGGTGTTCATGAGCAAGCGCTGGAGACGCGCTCCTCAGTGCAACGTCGCGTGCAGGTCGGCTACGTCGACTCACGCGAAGCGGTCGAAGCGGAGATCCACAACGCACTGGCGGCAGGCCGCTGCGTCTGCTGGATCCGCAATACGGTCGGCGATGCCATCGAGGCCTGGCGCAGCTTCTCGCAGTCACTGCCGCCCGAACGCATCACCCTGTTCCATGCGCGCTTCACCCTGGCGGATCGACTGCGTATCGAGACCGAGGTGCTTCAGAACTTCGGCCCGAAAAGCACGGCCGCACAGCGCAGCGGTCGGCTTGTGATCTCCACGCAAGTCATCGAGCAGAGCTTGGATGTCGACTTCGATCTGCTGATCAGCGACCTCGCGCCCATCGATCGACTGATCCAGCGCGCCGGCCGCTTGCAGCGTCATCGCCGTGATGCAAAGGGCGATCTCACAGATGGCCCCGACCTGCGCGGCGGCGCACGCTTGCTCGTGTTCGGGCCGGAGTGGACGCCAGCGCCCGAGCCGCACTGGTACAGCCGCTTCTCGCGCGGTGCGGCCTTCGTCTACCCGCACCCCGGCCAGGTCTGGCTCAGTGCGCGCGTGCTGCAGCGCGGGCACTTCGACATGCCTGAAGACGCGCGAACGCTGATCGAAGGTGTGTTTGGCGATGACGCCCAGTCCGAGATCCCGCAGGGTCTGGAGGCGCTCAGCGCGCGTCAGGAGGGCGTCGACTGGGCCGCCACCAACCACGCCCACAGCCGCATCCTCAAGCGCGCGCTTGGCTACCAGCGTGGCGACGTCGACGACTGGTGGTCAGACGAGGTGGGCACGGCCGTCGATGCGGTGGACGAGTGGGCGGCGGGTGCAGAGACGCGGTTGGGAGAGCCGAGCTGTGTGCTGCGCCTAGCCGTCTGGCAGGGGGATGCCTTGGTGCCACTCCATTCGCAGGCCGACCACACTTGGGAATCCAGCAGTCTGCGCGTGCCGGCTGCGATGCTGGGCGAGCCTCGAGTGGGTCGAAGTGTCGAGGCCGCGCTTGAGCGTCTGAAAGACGCGCTGCCCGACAAGGGCAAATGGTCCAAGGTCGCGATCCTTTCGCCGACGGAGCACGGCTGGTCTTTCTGCAGCGACGTGAGTGGCGGTCGTACTCGACGTTTCGAATACCGGTTGGAATCCGGGCTTGCTGTCTCAGCCGCTGAGACTGCCACCCACTAGACAGCAACGCTCAGGCTGGGAGTGCGCTTGATGAACCTGATCACCGACCCGTGGATCCCCGTCCGCGACGCCCGCGGCCAGACGCACTTGATCGCGCCACACGAACTCACGCGCGACATCGACTCCAATCCCCTCCTGCAGCTGGACGCCGTGCGCCCCGACTTCAGCGGCGCGCTGGCGCAGTTCCTGATCGGCCTGGTGCAGACGGCCTGGGTGCTGGGCGGCAAGCCCTGGGATCGCGAGCAGATGCTGGCGCAGCCCCTGTCCCCTGACGAACTCGAAGCCGCCTTCGCGCCGCTGGTTCACGCCTTCGAGCTGGACGGAGAGGGCGCGCGCTTCATGCAGGATCTGACCCTGAGCGAGGCGGACAAGCCCGCCGAGAACGGCGTCACCGCCCTGCTGATCGAATCGCCGGGCGAGCAGGCCAGCGAGCGCAACACCGATCACTTCATCAAGCGCGATCAGGCTGAATGCATGTGCTCGCACTGTGCGGCCATGGCGCTGTTGACGCTGATGACCAACGCGCCCGCGGGCGGCGCTGGCCACCGCACCTCGCTGCGCGGCGGCGGCCCCTTGACCACGGTGCTGCTGTACGAGCCCGATCTTGAACGCGACCCGGATGCGCCACCGCCTGCACTGTGGCGCGACATCGCCTCGAATGTGCGTGAGCCGCAGGCCTTTCTGGCGGGCAGCGATCCCACCAAGACCGAGCCCTGGCATGTCTTTCCCTGGCTGGCGCCGATCGAGCGCACCCAGCCCGGCGCGGAAATCCAGCCGCTGGATACGCATCCACTGCAGATGTACTGGGCGATGCCACGACGCATTCGTCTGCAGTTCGAGGCTGCCACCGGTGCCTGTGATCTTTGCGGCGCGACGGATCGCCCGCTCGTGCGCCGCTACCTCACCAAGAACTACGGCCTGAACTACAAGGGCCCCTGGCGGCACCCACTGTCGCCCTACTACGTCAGCAAGGCCGGCGAGCCGCCGCTGCCGATGCATCCGCAGCCCGGTGGCCTCGGCTACAAGCATTGGCTGGGCTGGGTGCTCGGCATTGAACAGAAAGGCCGCCACATTTTGCCCGCCGCGGTGGTGCGCGATCTGCTGCAGGAGAGTTCCTCGGCGCCGTTCCGCCTGTGGGCCTTCGGTTACGACATGGACAACATGAAAGCGCGCTGCTGGTACGAGTCGCGCTTTCCGCTGTTCGACTTTCCGCCCGGTGAGTCGGGGCTGGAGCTGGTGCGGCTGCTGGTGGAGTGCCTGCTGGAGTCCGCCGAGTTCAGCGCCAACTGCCTGCGCTGGGCAGTACGCGACGCCTGGCTGGGCGAGGCCGACGCACGCGGCGATCTGAGTTTCATCGAGGCCAGTTTCTGGAGCGGCACCGAGGCGGACTTCTTCGTCTTCGTGCGTGATGCCTGCGCACACGTCAGGCAACACCCGGACTTTGAAACCACCGTCGGCCTGCGCGAGAACTGGTTGCATCGCCTGCGCCGTGAAGCCTTCAGCCTGTTCGATCTGCACGTGGCCTCGGGGCCGCTGGAGGCCGCGCACCCGGAGCGGATCGCTGCGGCCCACAAGAAGCTGCGTGCGCAGCTGTGGGGTGACAAGCTGCGCGCCGCGGCCCAGTTGCCCATCGACAAGCCTGCGACTAAGGCACGCGCCGGCAAGTCCAAGAAGGAGTGACGCCATGAATGATCTGTTCAAGCCGGGCTGCGAATCACGCGAGGTGCTGCGCCGTTGGTGGAACTCGCTGGACGATGATCGCGGCACCCGTGCCGAACTGCGCCGCTGCGCCAACACCCTGCAGGTGATGGAAGTCGCGGGGTTCCACCACCTGCACGCGCGGCTACTGCCACTGGGCCTTGCGAACAAGACGCAGGAGGACACGGAGCGTGCAGCCGCACAGTTGGCCGTCGTTGCGGCCCTGCTCGCGCATCTCAAGGAGGCCGGTGAGCGCAAGCCCGCGCTCGCCTTCTCTGTCGGGGCATCCCCCGGCGATCCACCGTCTGTTTCACCCCTGCGCTTCCGCCAAGTGCTGGAGGCGCGCACGCCCGACGAATTGCTGCTGCGGCTGCGCCGCGTGCTGCCGCTGGCGCGCGGGCTTGACCCGATCCAGCTCGCCGCCGATGCCTTCCACTGGAGCGACCGCATCCGCAAGCAGTGGGTGTTCGCCTACCAGTGGCCTGCCAAGCAAAGCGCCTGAAACTTTCCGATCCATTGACGAGGAGTTTGACCATGGGCCGTTTCATCCAGCTGCACGCCTTGACCAGCTATCCGCCGTCCAACTTGAACCGCGACGACCTGGGTCGCCCGAAGAGCGCCATCATCGGTGGCAGCCAGCGCCTGCGCGTGTCTTCGCAGGCGCTCAAACGGGCGTGGCGAACGTCCGGCACTTTCAAGGCCGCGCTCGACGGCAATCTCGGCGTGCGCACCAAGGAGATGGGCGTGCGCGTCTACGACACGCTGATCGCTGCAGGTGCGAAGGACAAGGATGCCCGCGAATGGGCACGCGCGATTGCAGCCTGCTTTGGCAAGCTCAAGGCCGAGAAGAAGGCCGCCAAGGGCGAGGACGCAGAGGCCGGCAAGAACAAGGACGATCTGCACATCGAGCAGCTCGCCCATTTCGGGCCGGAAGAAGTCGCTGCGATCGATGCGCTCACCGCCACCCTGTGCGCCGAGAAGCGTGCGCCTTCGTCTGATGAACTCGAACTGCTGCGCAAGCCGCATGCAGCCGTCGACATCGCCCTGTTCGGACGCATGCTCGCCGCCAGCCCCGCGTTCAACGTGGATGCCGCCGCTCAAGTGGCACACGCCATCACCGTGCACAGTGCGGCAGTGGAAGACGACTACTTCACCGCGGTGGATGATCTCAACCGAGGTGATGAGGATCGCGGGGCAGGGCACATCGGCGAAACCGGTTTCGGCGCCGGCATCTACTACCTCTACGTCTGCATCGATCTCGACCTGTTGGATCGCAACCTCGCTGGCGATACCGCCCTGCGCAATCGCGCGCTGGCGGCCCTGGTGCAGGCAATCACCCAGGTCTCGCCCTCGGGCAAGCAGAACAGCTTCGCTTCGCGGGCGCATGCTTCGTGCCTGCTCGCCGAGCGTGGCAGTCAGCAGCCGCGTTCGCTGCATCTCGCCTACCTGCGGCCCGAGCCCAAGCGCCATGCAGATGAAGACATGGCCTCGGCGGCGATTCGCGCGCTGCGCGACAAGCGCCTGAGCCTGGAACAGATGTACGGCCCGTCCTGCACCGATTGGCGCGCCGCGGTGGAGGGCGAGTACCAGGAATTGCTGGGCGACAAGGCCGGCTCGCTGTACGCGCTGATCCAGTTCCTGCAGGCGGACTGAGCCGCCATGCAGTGCCTGATGTTTCGACCGTATGCGCCGCTGGCGAGCTGGGGCGATATCGCGGTGGGCGAAGACCGCCCCAGCCACGAGTACCCCGGTCGTTCGGCCGTGCTCGGTCTGGTGGCAGCGGCGCTCGGCATTCGACGCGATGAGCAGACGCGTCTGGATGCGCTGTCCGCCAGTCTGGGCTTGGCCGTGGGCGTGTACGCAACGGGCAGGCTGCTGCGCGATTACCACACCAGCCAGGTGCCTTCGGCCAGGGACATGAAGAAGCGCCCGCACCGCACGCGTGCCGACGAGCTGGCACTGCCGCGGGCGGAGCTCAACACCATTCTGTCCCGACGAGATTATCGGCAGGACGCGCTCTGCACGGTGCTGCTGTGGCAGCGCGGCAGCACTTCCGAGTTCAGCTTGTCGGGAATTCGCGAGGCTCTGCTCACCCCAAGCTTCGTGCTGTACCTGGGCCGTAAGAGCTGCCCCCTGGCCGCGCCGCTGCATCCGCAGCTGGTGGAGGTGCAGAGCCTGATCGATGCGTTCGCCATCGCAGACTTCCCGCCCCTGCCGCATCTAAAGGGGGCGGACCAGCTGCAGCGCATCGCCTACGACAGCGACCCCGCGCTGCCCTTGGGCGAGGTCGAAGCCACCCGCTTCTCGGTGACCCGCAGGGACGAACCGCGCTCGCGTGCGCGCTGGCAGTTCAGCGACCGCACGGAGCATGTCGCCGTGCTCGGGGCGGCGCGAGAGCAGATGGAGGAGCAGGCATGAGCTACTTCACCCGTATCCAGCTGGACACCGCGCACCCGAAGGCACGCGAGGCGCTGCTGATGGCCGGCGCAGGCGACGCTTACCGCGAGCACCAATGGCTGTGGCGCTTCTTCGCGGCGGATGCGGGCGCTGCGCGTGATTTCCTGTTCCGCCGCATTGAGCCGCAGGGTGGCCAGACGGCGCTGGTGTACACGGTGTCGGCGCGAGCACCGCAGGCGCCGCATCCGGCCTGGCGCGTCGACACGCGCGAGTACGCGCCGCAGGTCGCTGTCGGGCAGTGCCTGCGCTTCGAATTGCGCGTGAATCCGGTGCGGAGCATCCGCAGCGATGGCGGCGCGCGATCGGTTCGCCACGATGTGGTGATGCATGCCAAGAAGCAGCGCATGGCCGCGAACGGCGTGCAGCATTGGAAGCAGATGCAAGCGGAGATGGTCGATCCCACCTACGAGCTGGTGCATTCGGCGGTGTCCGACTGGCTGCTCGGTGAGGACGGCAAGGACGGCGTCGCTGCGAGGAATGGTTTCGCAGTCCTCGACGACAGCCTGCAGGTCGATGCTTATTTGCAGCACCGCTTCCCGCGGCGCGGCGCGGAGCCGATCCGACTGAGCACCGTTGACCTGAGTGGTGTGCTGCAGGTGCAGGACGCCGAGCGTTTCCGAAGGGCATTGCTCGGCGGTGTGGGCCATGGCAAGGCCTTCGGCTGCGGCTTGCTGCTGGTCCGGCGGGCGGACTAAAGTGCCCACACCTGTGGGCACTTTGAGAGGCCGCGCCATGCACACCTTCACCATCCGCGACCTGCGCGACCGCACCGCCGACATCGTCCGCGAGGCCGAGGCGGGGCATCTGTCCGTGGTCACCAAGCACGGCCAGCCGGTCTTCGTCGCTGTGCCCTTTGATGAAGCCCTGCTGCGCGAAGGCGTGCTGGTGGCCCTGGCCCTTCACCTCTACCGCGAGGAGCAGCTCTCGCTCAGCCGCGCGGCCAAGCTCGCGCAGCTGGGCCTGCACGAGTTCATGGATCGACTCGCCAAGGCCGGCATCGCTGTCGCCCGCCCCGAGCCCGATGAGCTGGAGCAGGAACTGAGGGCCCTGGATGTCTGAGCTGTTGGCCGCCGACGCCGGACCCTTGATCGCGCTGGCGCGCATCGAGGGCTTGGTGTGGCTGCCGGTGCTGTTCGAACGCGTGCTCGTGGCGGATTCGGTCGTCGCGGAATGCCTGGCTGAACCGGAGCGCGAGGAGCACGGCGCGATTCGTCAGGCCTTCGCCGAGGGCTGGCTGCGGCGAGTGACTCATCGGCCGGTGCCGAGCTTCCACGAAGGCCTGGGCGCGGGCGAATCCGAGACGCTGCACTGCGCGATCGAGCGTGGCTGCCGCGTGTTGCTCGATGACCGCCTTGCACGTCGCGTCGCTTTGCAGCTGGGCCTGCCCGTGGTCGGCACGCTTGGCGTGCTGATCGCTGCCAAGCGCCGCGGAATTGTCCATCGGGTCCGCCCGAATCTGCAGAGACTTCGCGCCTCCGGCTACTTCTTGTCCGACGTGTTGCTTGCCGAAGCACTGCGCCTTGCCGGAGAGACGCCATGAGCCATCTATTGCCGCCGCTCAAGCCGCTGCCGCTGAAGGAGCGGCTGTCCATCCTGTTCGTGAGCAAGGGCCAGCTCGACGTGCTCGACGGCGCCTTCGTGCTGGTCGACAAGACCGGCATTCGCAAACACATCCCGATTGGTGGGGTGGCCTGCCTGATGCTGGAGGTGGGCACCCGCATTTCGCATGCGGCTGTGCGCCTTGCGGGTCAGGTCGGCACCTTGCTGGTCTGGGTGGGCGAGGCCGGCGTGCGCATCTATTCTGCCGGCCAGCCCGGTGGCGCGCGTTCGGATCGACTTCTGTACCAGGCCGCGCTGGCGCTGGACGAGAACGCGCGGCTCAAGGTCGTTCGCGAGATGTACAAGCGCCGCTTCGGCGAAGAGCCGCCGCAGCGCCGCAGCGTGGAGCAGCTGCGTGGCATCGAAGGCGCTCGCGTACGCGAAACCTACAAGCTGCTGGCGCGCAAGTTTGGTGTTGAATGGAAGCGCCGCGACTACGACGTGGAAGCCTGGAGCGGCGGCGACCTGCCCAACCGCTGCCTGTCGGCGGCGACGTCCTGTCTGTACGGCATCAGCGAAGCCGCAGTGCTGGCCGCCGGCTATGCGCCTGCGGTGGGCTTCATCCACACCGGCAAGCCGCTGTCCTTTGTCTACGACGTGGCCGACATCTACAAGTTCGAGACGGTCGTTCCGGTGGCCTTCCAGGTCGCCGCGCGCGCGCCGGACAACCCGGAACAGATGGTGCGCCTGCAGTGCCGCGACGTGTTCCGCAAGACCCGCCTGCTGGAGCGCATCATCCCCGACATCGAAGCGATTCTGGCCGCCGGCGAGCTGAGCCCGCCACAGCCCAACCCGGACCAACTCGAACCGGCGATTCCAAACCCGGAGTCGCTCGGCGACCCCGGGCATCGGGGCTGAGCCATGGTCGTGATCGTGCTCGAGAATGCTCCGCCGCGACTGCGCGGTCGCCTTGCCATCTGGCTGCTCGAAGTGCGCGCTGGTGTGTATGTGGGCGACTACGGACGCAGGGTGCGCGAGTACCTGTGGCAGCAGGTGACCGAAGGCATCGACAGCGGCAATGCCGTACTGGTCTGGCGCGACCAGGGCCAGGAGGCCGGCTTCCAGTTCGAGACTCTCGGCGAGAACCGCCGCATCCCGGTCGAAATGGACGGCGTGCGCCTGGTCGACTTCCTGCCCGAGCAGGCCGTACCCCGCGAGGGATAGCGCCGCTGTGATCTCTGAAAACAGAGTGCGTCAAAAGCAAGACCAAGCCCCGTTCAGCTTGGTAGAATTCGGCCGGCTTCAGAAGGCCTGAATTTTCAGAGGGTTGGAAGAAGTCCGTTCCCCGCATGCGCGGGGATGCACCGTTCTGGGACCAGCTGGAAGCCACGGTGCAGCCCCGTTCCCCGCATGCGCGGGGATGCACCGCCCGCGCGCTTGCCGGCCTGAACGTCCACCTGCCGTTCCCCGCATGCGCGGGGATGCACCGCGCCCTACCTGCGCCGCTGGCACATCCTGCCGCCGTTCCCCGCATGCGCGGGGATGCACCGAAGCCGCTGGTGGCCTACGTCGGCGGCACCGGCCGTTCCCCGCATGCGCGGGGATGCACCGAACTCTGCGCCGTCGCACTCGCGGACCAGGCGCCGTTCCCCGCATGCGCGGGGATGCACCGAGGACGCGCGCCGGGCAGAGATCGAGCGGCAGCCGTTCCCCGCATGCGCGGGGATGCACCGATCTTCATGCTGCCTTGGCCCTCTTGAGGCATCCGTTCCCCGCATGCGCGGGGATGCACCGCCCGCCACCGCCAAGAAGCCCAAGCGCCAGCCCCGTTCCCCGCATGCGCGGGGATGCACCGTCAAGCGGGAAGAACTGAACGTCGCTCATGCTCCCGTTCCCCGCATGCGCGGGGATGCACCGCTCGCGCGCAAGGCCGCACCGCCTCGCTCTACCCGTTCCCCGCATGCGCGGGGATGCACCGACGATGCCCCGCGGTGAGAAGCCTGCGGGCTACCGTTCCCCGCATGCGCGGGGATGCACCGAGCTCGGCAGCTCCATGCAAGGCACGGCACCCCCGTTCCCCGCATGCGCGGGGATGCACCGCCGGCCACGATCACGAGGTTGTAGATGGCGACCCGTTCCCCGCATGCGCGGGGATGCACCGGCCCGCATTACCAGGGCGACGTGTTTGACGTGCCGTTCCCCGCATGCGCGGGGATGCACCGGATTGGCTCGACGGAGTGCTTTCTGACCTGGACCGTTCCCCGCATGCGCGGGGATGCACCGCGCCGCCCGCGCTGCCGTATCGGCTTGGCTGGCCGTTCCCCGCATGCGCGGGGATGCACCGGCGACGATGGCGAGGCCTGTGGCGAAGATCAGCCGTTCCCCGCATGCGCGGGGATGCACCGAACCCCGAGGCGATGGCCGAGGAAGAAATGCACCGTTCCCCGCATGCGCGGGGATGCACCGATGACGTCGGGCGGGCGGCGGGTGACGCGGCGCCGTTCCCCGCATGCGCGGGGATGCACCGCTGGATCGCATCAGCTCGGGCACGCGCCTGCTCCGTTCCCCGCATGCGCGGGGATGCACCGCCTTCGGCAACCACATCCAGAGCGGTCTTGAACCGTTCCCCGCATGCGCGGGGATGCACCGCCTTCCAACTGCTCCTGCGAGCCGCCCAGCTTCCGTTCCCCGCATGCGCGGGGATGCACCGGAGTCGGGTTGGCTGGATGGCCTCACGAAGAACCGTTCCCCGCATGCGCGGGGATGCACCGGCGATCGATGTTGTCGCCGATGACCAGGCGCACCGTTCCCCGCATGCGCGGGGATGCACCGCACGAGGCGCCCTGCCGGCTTCCTTCATGAGCCCGTTCCCCGCATGCGCGGGGATGCACCGGTGTCGATCATCGATCGACGTGCGGCTTACAACCGTTCCCCGCATGCGCGGGGATGCACCCTCCGCAGCTTCGGCAGCAAGACCTACCAGACCCCGTTCCCCGCATGCGCGGGGATGCACCGGCAACGACGAATACGAAAGCTCAACTGTGAAACCGTTCCCCGCATGCGCGGGGATGCACCGGACTTCTACGCCAACAAGAAGGGCGCGGTGCACCGTTCCCCGCATGCGCGGGGATGCACCGGTGGCCAGCACCGGCGTGCCGCCGCCTACGCCCCGTTCCCCGCATGCGCGGGGATGCACCGACCAGTAGGGGCAGCCGTCGCAGTGCGGGTACCCGTTCCCCGCATGCGCGGGGATGCACCGTCGTCGACTTCTTCCAGGCTCGCGGCCGTGAGCCGTTCCCCGCATGCGCGGGGATGCACCGCCCAGCCCCGAGCCCGTGGAGATCGAGATCAGCCGTTCCCCGCATGCGCGGGGATGCACCGCGGTGTAACCGCGTCGCATCACCCCGCGCGCCCCGTTCCCCGCATGCGCGGGGATGCACCGCTGGCCGAGGCCGACCCAGTGGGTCCAGAAAACCGTTCCCCGCATGCGCGGGGATGCACCGGAGCTCTACCTGCTGGAGTTCATGGCCTGCAACCGTTCCCCGCATGCGCGGGGATGCACCGCGCCGATGAGGGGCGCACAACAGAGAACAGATCCGTTCCCCGCATGCGCGGGGATGCACCGACTGGGACGCCCTCGACGACGTCGTGTTCGCGCCGTTCCCCGCATGCGCGGGGATGCACCGGCGACGCCGGGGTTGTCCGGGATCCACTCGCCCCGTTCCCCGCATGCGCGGGGATGCACCGGAGTTCGCGCAGGCCGAGAAGCCCACGGCCAACCGTTCCCCGCATGCGCGGGGATGCACCGCCTTCGATGCCACCCTGCGCGTGGGCGACCAGCCGTTCCCCGCATGCGCGGGGATGCACCGAACCTGAAACGTCGCGACCGCTGGCTGCTGGTCCGTTCCCCGCATGCGCGGGGATGCACCGCCACACCACGAGCTGAGCGAGCGCAGCGCTCTCCGTTCCCCGCATGCGCGGGGATGCACCGCCCACATACGGTTCCACCGGAACCCCTGGCTTCCGTTCCCCGCATGCGCGGGGATGCACCGTAGTCAGCGTCCGTGTACCCGTAGCTCCGGTGCCGTTCCCCGCATGCGCGGGGATGCACCGCGCTACACCTTGGTCGACGACGGCGCGGGCTCCCGTTCCCCGCATGCGCGGGGATGCACCGGTCAGCACGCCCACGGTGAAGGGCGCCAGCAACCGTTCCCCGCATGCGCGGGGATGCACCGCTGCGCGCCTTTGAAAGAGCGTGTTCTGAGGACCGTTCCCCGCATGCGCGGGGATGCACCGCCCGACATGCTGGCCGCCGGCGAGTGGATTCCCCGTTCCCCGCATGCGCGGGGATGCACCGAACTCGGCCGGCATGTCGCCAGGGATGTGGCACCGTTCCCCGCATGCGCGGGGATGCACCTGCCGAGCACCTTGGCGGTGGCGCCGAGGGCGAGCCGTTCCCCGCATGCGCGGGGATGCACCGCCGACCCGGACTTCCGCGTCCTCGGCCGCATGCCGTTCCCCGCATGCGCGGGGATGCACCGCCCGCTGCACCCACCTGCACCTGCACCAGTGGCCGTTCCCCGCATGCGCGGGGATGCACCGGTGCCAGCGCTACCTCGACTGGCTGCGCGAAGCCGTTCCCCGCATGCGCGGGGATGCACCGATTCAGCGGATCCAGCGTGCCGTGTCGGCGAGCCGTTCCCCGCATGCGCGGGGATGCACCGGTACAGAGCGGCGCAACCTCTCGGAGGAGTCCCCGTTCCCCGCATGCGCGGGGATGCACCGCCGTTGACCAGCTTTTCGAGCATTTCGATTGGCCGTTCCCCGCATGCGCGGGGATGCACCGGCACCGCTGAGCATGGCATTCACGACTGACGACCGTTCCCCGCATGCGCGGGGATGCACCGCCGGTCGCCCGTCGTGTCGCAGCTGTACACCCCCGTTCCCCGCATGCGCGGGGATGCACCGACCACGCACTCTGTGCTTCGGACCACTCGACGCCGTTCCCCGCATGCGCGGGGATGCACCGGCTACGGGCCGGCGCGACGTGCACCACTGACTCCGTTCCCCGCATGCGCGGGGATGCACCGTCCACGCTGTCACGCGAGCCACCCAGCAGGGTCCGTTCCCCGCATGCGCGGGGATGCACCGCCCGCAGACCGCGCCCGAGTGCAGGCCCTGACCCGTTCCCCGCATGCGCGGGGATGCACCGCGGTTACCGGCCTGCCCACGCCTTGGGCCGAGCCGTTCCCCGCATGCGCGGGGATGCACCGCTCAGCGACGACTGGCGCAGCGACCTAAGAGCCCGTTCCCCGCATGCGCGGGGATGCACCGGCATGGGGCTTGGATGACCCACTCGACGCGATCCGTTCCCCGCATGCGCGGGGATGCACCCAGATCGACGACGGGCTGCACGATGGTGGTCGCCCGTTCCCCGCATGCGCGGGGATGCACCGCCGTTGCAGGCCCGCCAAGACTACGCCGAAGACCGTTCCCCGCATGCGCGGGGATGCACCGTAGTAGGCGTTGGCCTCGCAGCTGCGCGGGCGCCGTTCCCCGCATGCGCGGGGATGCACCGAACTCGAGCGCGCCTACAACAACAGCAACCGCCCGTTCCCCGCATGCGCGGGGATGCACCGGACTTCTTCGACGAGATCGACGCCCTGCAGGACCGTTCCCCGCATGCGCGGGGATGCACCGTGAACCTTTCCGGTCCAAGAGCTGTTGTTCGGCCCGTTCCCCGCATGCGCGGGGATGCACCGAATTGACGAACGCACGCCAAGCGCAACTTGTGCCGTTCCCCGCATGCGCGGGGATGCACCGGATGCGCGGTTCAGCGAGTTCCCTTCGCGCACCCGTTCCCCGCATGCGCGGGGATGCACCGTTGAACCCGCCGAGGGTACGCGCTGCCTTCGTCCGTTCCCCGCATGCGCGGGGATGCACCGCCGCGCGCACCGTGCTGCAGGCCTATCAGGGCCCGTTCCCCGCATGCGCGGGGATGCACCGGCAGTAGCAGGGCCCCTGAGCATGGGCTTGGACCGTTCCCCGCATGCGCGGGGATGCACCGTCCACCGGCGAGAGTTCGATCGCGCGCTTCACCCGTTCCCCGCATGCGCGGGGATGCACCGTGGTCGAGGCCATCCGCGACCTGTCCGATGTCCCGTTCCCCGCATGCGCGGGGATGCACCGGCTGCGCAGCCTGCAGAGCATGACCAGCAACGCCGTTCCCCGCATGCGCGGGGATGCACCGCCAAGCATCGCGGCGCGTGGTGCCGGTGCGACCCGTTCCCCGCATGCGCGGGGATGCACCGGTGCCCAACGGCGGCACTCCGTTTGCCTCGGCCCGTTCCCCGCATGCGCGGGGATGCACCGCGCTGCGCCTTCCAGAGCGTCGGAAAGCTCGCCCGTTCCCCGCATGCGCGGGGATGCACCGACTAGCCTTGACGCTAGGCGCAGTCCTCTGCACCGTTCCCCGCATGCGCGGGGATGCACCGCAAGTGCCCGAAGTGCTCGCGGAAACGCCGTCCCGTTCCCCGCATGCGCGGGGATGCACCGCGTGCTTGACCGGCGATAGTCAAGCCCTCTAGCCGTTCCCCGCATGCGCGGGGATGCACCGGCCCACGGCAGGCGCCACACGAACACGCTGCTCCGTTCCCCGCATGCGCGGGGATGCACCGACGGAGCACTTCGTCGCGCGCTTCGTGCAGCCCCGTTCCCCGCATGCGCGGGGATGCACCGCCGTCCGAACCCGAACCTGGTCGGCTTCCGCGACCGTTCCCCGCATGCGCGGGGATGCACCGGCCCACGCAAACGCGCGAGCCCTGCGATACCTCCGTTCCCCGCATGCGCGGGGATGCACCGTCGGCCGCGATCGCCTTGTCCTGCTTGCCGGCCCGTTCCCCGCATGCGCGGGGATGCACCGTACGCCGAGGCCATGGTGGGTGCCTACGTCGCCCGTTCCCCGCATGCGCGGGGATGCACCGACCTCGATCGAGCGACACCGCGTGACGCAGCTCCGTTCCCCGCATGCGCGGGGATGCACCCCGGTGATCTCGGTGAAAAGCCGCTTGTCGAGCCTGTTCCCCGCATGCGCGGGGATGCACCGTGCTCCGTCATCAGGCGGTAGGCCTCGTGCTGCCCGTTCCCCGCATGCGCGGGGATGCACCGACGCTCGGCCGGCGCTTCCGGGCGATTCGCACCCGTTCCCCGCATGCGCGGGGATGCACCGGTCACCGTGCCGTCGATCTGCGCATCCGTGCACCGTTCCCCGCATGCGCGGGGATGCACCGCCGGCCGCGTCTACAGCTACATCATCGCGATTCCGTTCCCCGCATGCGCGGGGATGCACCATCGGACAGCCGTCCGAGAATGGCGACCGTCTCTCCGTTCCCCGCATGCGCGGGGATGCACCGCCATCCATCATCATCGTCCCTGCTCACGACCCCCGTTCCCCGCATGCGCGGGGATGCACCGGTCATCAGCACCAGCAGCACGGCAGCAAGGAGCCGTTCCCCGCATGCGCGGGGATGCACCGCCCCGCGAACGAAAGAGGCGGCCGGGTCGCCCCCGTTCCCCGCATGCGCGGGGATGCACCGGATTCCGGGCGGGAGTACCTGACGGTGCCGGTCCGTTCCCCGCATGCGCGGGGATGCACCGACAACGCTCGCAACCGTCGTTTGGGGCGTGTCCCGTTCCCCGCATGCGCGGGGATGCACCGGCGCGCTATCAGGTGGGCGAAACCCTGACCCCCCGTTCCCCGCATGCGCGGGGATGCACCTCGAACTTCACGACGTTGGTGCTGTAGCGGTAGCCGTTCCCCGCATGCGCGGGGATGCACCGAGCTGAACGGAGCGCCGGGAAAGGACCAGAAGCCGTTCCCCGCATGCGCGGGGATGCACCGCTCGTTTCGGTCAAGGCCGTGTTCGCTGCGGTCCGTTCCCCGCATGCGCGGGGATGCACCGTCGGGCCGCCAGTAGTCCATGCGCGACTTGCACCGTTCCCCGCATGCGCGGGGATGCACCGAACTGGGCCCGGAGCGCTTCGCCCAGATCAGCCCGTTCCCCGCATGCGCGGGGATGCACCGCGACCTGGGCAAAGCCCAGCGCATGTTCGGGACCGTTCCCCGCATGCGCGGGGATGCACCGCGTTTCCTGTCGCTGCCTTACTCGCAACAGCTCCGTTCCCCGCATGCGCGGGGATGCACCGACTAGCCTTGACGCCAAGCGCAGTCCTCTGCACCGTTCCCCGCATGCGCGGGGATGCACCGGATTCACCGACACCGCCCAGCAGCGGCAGGCCCCGTTCCCCGCATGCGCGGGGATGCACCGCGCACCGCTTTGAGATCCTGCAGAACGACATCCCGTTCCCCGCATGCGCGGGGATGCACCGCCGCCGGTGCGTCCTGCGCCGGTGGCTTGCACCCGTTCCCCGCATGCGCGGGGATGCACCGGCGGCCTCCGGGCCGCCTTTGTCTTTGAAGGGCCGTTCCCCGCATGCGCGGGGATGCACCGTAGCCACACGCGTGATAGTTGGCGTGGGAGCCCCGTTCCCCGCATGCGCGGGGATGCACCGTCGCTGCTGTCGAAGAAGCTGGAGGGCGCTAACCGTTCCCCGCATGCGCGGGGATGCACCGGCCCCGGCGTGTACCCGGTGGTCTTCCCGCCGCCGTTCCCCGCATGCGCGGGGATGCACCGATCCAGGAGGGCGGCTCGGATACCAGGCCCCCCCGTTCCCCGCATGCGCGGGGATGCACCGCCAAAGGAAGCGCGTAGCGAGTGATCAGCGCACCGTTCCCCGCATGCGCGGGGATGCACCGTGAGGGAGCTTCGTCTTGATCTCCAGCAGACCCCGTTCCCCGCATGCGCGGGGATGCACCGCCGGATGCGCTCGGCATACTCCGGCATCATCCCCGTTCCTCGCATGCGCGGGGATGCACCGTGCTGGCTTGTGGTCACTGGTAGCACTCCTAACCGTTCCCCGCATGCGCGGGGATGCACCGCCTCCGGTGAGTTTTCGTGGATTCCCGGCGGACCGTTCCCCGCATGCGCGGGGATGCACCCTCTGCACGCTTGTACCCCGCGAATCCCTTGGCCCGTTCCCCGCATGCGCGGGGATGCACCGCCGGGGTCCGCGGTGTAGCCCTCGGGCACCGGCCGTTCCCCGCATGCGCGGGGATGCACCGATCGACCAATTTCGCCGCCCGGCAATCTGAGCCCGTTCCCCGCATGCGCGGGGATGCACCTGAGCAAGGAAAACGAGCGCACTATGCCGTGGCCCGTTCCCCGCATGCGCGGGGATGCACCGGCTTCCACAATCGCGACCTCGCGCCCGGCGTTCCGTTCCCCGCATGCGCGGGGATGCACCGCTGGTGCCGTCCGTGTCGCGGGCGATCACCTCCCGTTCCCCGCATGCGCGGGGATGCACCGTCGAGGCGCCGCCGCTAATAGACAGCTCGCCGCCGTTCCCCGCATGCGCGGGGATGCACCGGCACCACGAAGCGGCTGGACCCGGCCGGCGCGCCGTTCCCCGCATGCGCGGGGATGCACCGCCCTGCCGCGCCTGCAAGAAGCTGGTCGCATCCCGTTCCCCGCACGCGCGGGGATGCACCGACACGACTTGAGGAGATGAACCATGGCAACCACCGTTCCCCGCATGCGCGGGGATGCACCGGCCGCAGGCATTCGTGCCGCGCTGTCCACGAACCGTTCCCCGCATGCGCGGGGATGCACCGCAGTGGAAATCCGCCAACAGAACGGCGACGCGCCGTTCCCCGCATGCGCGGGGATGCACCGGCCGCGGTGACTCAGCTGCTGGCCACCGACGCCCGTTCCCCGCATGCGCGGGGATGCACCGCACCCCGGCCGGCGACCCGGCGGACGATCGCCCCGTTCCCCGCATGCGCGGGGATGCACCGAGTTCTTCGCCCCCGTTGCTGCCGGCAAGTACCCGTTCCCCGCATGCGCGGGGATGCACCGGCAAGAGCAGTTGGGAGATTGGCCAGGTGCTCCCGTTCCCCGCATGCGCGGGGATGCACCGAACGATTGCGGCCGCATTGTGCGCGAGTGCCTCCGTTCCCCGCATGCGCGGGGATGCACCGGCACCCCAACGCCTCTCCAGCTGCGCGAGGCTCCGTTCCCCGCATGCGCGGGGATGCACCGTCGCCCACATGAGCTTCATACGCAGCGCGGGCCCGTTCCCCGCATGCGCGGGGATGCACCGCAGCAATCGAAAACGCAACAAAGGGGACGAAACCGTTCCCCGCATGCGCGGGGATGCACCGCGCTGCTCGACCGTCGTCTGGCCGTACTTGGCCCGTTCCCCGCATGCGCGGGGATGCACCGAGGCCTCGGCGCAACCGGCTTGTCGCTTGGCTCCGTTCCCCGCATGCGCGGGGATGCACCGCTGCGCCCGTCCATGCGGTAGCGGATCGCCAGCCGTTCCCCGCATGCGCGGGGATGCACCGTACAACAAGACGAACTGGATGCGGCGAAACGGCCGTTCCCCGCATGCGCGGGGATGCACCCAGCCCTACTTCGGCGAACGCGCGCGTGAGGTCCCGTTCCCCGCATGCGCGGGGATGCACCGTGGTAGCCGACCTTCAGCCAGCCCTGCTTGCGCCGTTCCCCGCATGCGCGGGGATGCACCATCACGGACCAGGACATCGCCGGTGCCCTGGCCCCGTTCCCCGCATGCGCGGAGATGCACCGCTCCGCGCCGGGCCGACTGGGTTGTCAACGGACCGTTCCCCGCATGCGCGGGGATGCACCGGCGGCGAGTTCGGATCGGGGCGGGCGGAGAGCCCGTTCCCCGCATGCGCGGGGATGCACCGGCGCAATCCCGATCTTTCTGGGCTGTCCGACCCCGTTCCCCGCATGCGCGGGGATGCACCGCCAGGTCGGACCGCCGAAGAAGCACACAACTACCGTTCCCCGCATGCGCGGGGATGCACCGTGATGCGGCAATCGATTCTGGCCTGACCCTCCCCGTTCCCCGCATGCGCGGGGATGCACCGCCCTGGCGAATCCAGGCTGAGACGGCCCTGCGCCGTTCCCCGCATGCGCGGGGATGCACCGTCCACGGAGTCGCGAGAACCGCCCAGCAGGGTCCGTTCCCCGCATGCGCGGGGATGCACCGACCACCGAAGACGCGAGCCCGGCCGGATTCTCCCGTTCCCCGCATGCGCGGGGATGCACCGGTCGGCAGGTTCGCGCCGGTCTGACCTATGCCCCGTTCCCCGCATGCGCGGGGATGCACCGTCCGCGATGCTGAGCACGCCGTCGGGCCGGTACCGTTCCCCGCATGCGCGGGGATGCACCGCTGTACACCCAGCGGCCGGCCAGGTAGCGCTTCCGTTCCCCGCATGCGCGGGGATGCACCGCCGACCTGCGCGAGATCCGCGAGCGCGAACGCCCGTTCCCCGCATGCGCGGGGATGCACCAACCAGGCGCTGCGGTTCTTCACCAACGGCAAGCCGTTCCCCGCATGCGCGGGGATGCACCGGCCCGCGGATGCGGGCCTGGTCTGGGGGTTGCCCGTTCCCCGCATGCGCGGGGATGCACCGCGCTCGCGCTGGCTCAGTACCTCACCCATGATCCGTTCCCCGCATGCGCGGGGATGCACCGAGCTGATCGCCCAACAGCGCAGCACGCAGCTGCCGTTCCCCGCATGCGCGGGGATGCACCGACATACGGACGCAGCTGCAGAGCGTTCGCCTCCCGTTCCCCGCATGCGCGGGGATGCACCGTACAACCCGCCCGAGTCCCCGAACGTCATCAACCGTTCCCCGCATGCGCGGGGATGCACCGGCCGCTGGCGTGGAGATCATCTCCGCGATGATCCGTTCCCCGCATGCGCGGGGATGCACCGACGCAGACGCGGCGGGTGGTGAAGCTGCAGCCCCGTTCCCCGCATGCGCGGGGATGCACCGCCGCATGAGCCAGTGGGGCCAGATTCTTGAGACCGTTCCCCGCATGCGCGGGGATGCACCGGTGTTCGACAACTTGCGGCCAGGCGAGTCCGTCCGTTCCCCGCATGCGCGGGGATGCACCGGCGTGCGCCTTGAACGAAAGTTCGAGCGTCTCCCGTTCCCCGCATGCGCGGGGATGCACCGGAACATGAAAACCTTTAACCGCATCGCCGAATCCGTTCCCCGCATGCGCGGGGATGCACCGTACCGCATAGAAACTCCAACGTGAATGCAACGCCGTTCCCCGCATGCGCGGGGATGCACCGTGACGGGCCCTGGCCTGTACCTCACCAACTACCCGTTCCCCGCATGCGCGGGGATGCACCGACGTGGGGAACAGGGTCCGGCTGGCGCTCCAACCGTTCCCCGCATGCGCGGGGATGCACCGTGCTCGTGAATGTCTTGCCGCACTGGCGGGCACCGTTCCCCGCATGCGCGGGGATGCACCGTCGCGCGAGGGCTCGGCCACGCTGCCCAGCTGCCGTTCCCCGCATGCGCGGGCATGCACCGAATTCGCGTTCGGGGTCAAGGTCGTGCACATCCCGTTCCCCGCATGCGCGGGGATGCACCGGTCAAGCCCTGGCGCGAGGCGGTGAAGTGGGCCCGTTCCCCGCATGCGCGGGGATGCACCGGCACGACGAGACTCCAACTGCATTGCTTGTGACCGTTCCCCGCATGCGCGGGGATGCACCGTGCGCGGGAAGAGCGGGTGGAGTTCCATGCCCCCGTTCCCCGCATGCGCGGGGATGCACCGGCTTCTGACGGGGTGGGGGTCAGTGCCGCCGTCCGTTCCCCGCATGCGCGGGGATGCACCGGCACCGGGAACGCGAGGCGCGTCGCCAGCGGCCCGTTCCCCGCATGCGCGGGGATGCACCTGCGGCGGCGACCGTAGGGCTGAGCAAAGGGCTCCGCTCCCCGCGCGCGGAGATGCACCGACCATGTTCGGCGGCCAGAGCCTGCAGACCGACTCCGCTCCCCGCGCGCGGAGATGCACCTTGTCATGTCCGCTAGTGGACTATCCTTGCAACGCGCTGTGGCATGCACCGTCTGGCTCATACCCAGAAGCGTTGCGGACGTATGTGGGAAGGTCGCGGCGCTCAAGTCGAACTTTGGACGCTGCCAACTTGGGACGCCGACCCAAACAACTGAGGAGCGAGTTCCTGTGAATCACGCTGAGCCATTCGGGCCCCCATAAGAGGGCGAAGCGCCCCGTTCGCTACGAATGAGGCTCCGCGCCGAGCCGACTCAGCAACTCCGCCACGGCCCTGCCGCGATGGCTGATGCGGTGCTTCTGCGCGGGCTCCAGTTCGGCCGCCGAAAGGCCGGAGTCCGGGTCGAGGAAGACCGGGTCATAGCCGAAGCCGCCGCTGCCGCGCGGGGCGTGCAGGATACGGCCCTGCCAGCGGCCCTGTGCGATCAGCGGGGCGGGGTCGAGCGGGTGGCGGATGAGTGCGATCACGCTGATGAAGAAGGCGCCGCGTTCGCTGTCGTCGCGGCTGGCGAGTTCGCCCAGCAGTTTCCCGATGTTGGCCGCATGGTCGCCATGCGCGCCGGCGTAGCGCGCCGAATACAGCCCAGGCGCGCCGCCAAGTGCATCGACGCAGAGGCCCGAGTCGTCGGCCAGCGCCGGCAGGCCGGAAGCTTCGCTCGCATGTCGCGCCTTCAGCAGGGCGTTCTCGACGAAGCTGAGTCCGGTCTCGTCAGGGTCGGGGATGCCAAGCTCGCCCTGGGCGATCAGCTCGAAGCCGTGCGGTGCGAGAATCTCGCGGAACTCGCGCAGCTTGCCGGCGTTGCCGCTGGCCAGGACGAGCTTCTGCATGGCCTCAGGCCGCGTCGAGTGCGGCGCGCTGGAAGCCGATCAGGCCCTGCACGCCGGAGGCGGCGAGATCGAGCAGGCCGTCGAGTTCCGAGCGACGGAAGGCATGGCCCTCGGCCGTGCCCTGCACCTCGATGAAGCCGCCGCCGTCGTTCATCACCACGTTCATGTCGGTGTCGCAGTCGCTGTCCTCGGCGTAGTCGAGATCCAGCACCGGCGCGCCGCGATAGACGCCCACCGAGACCGCGGCGATGGCGCCGTGGATCGGGCTGCGCGTGATGTCGCCGCGCTTCTCCAGCTTCCGGCAGGCCAGCGCCAGGGCCACGTAGGCCCCGGTGATCGCGGCGCAGCGGGTGCCGCCGTCAGCCTGCAGCACGTCGCAGTCCAGCGTGATGGTGCGTTCGCCCAGTGCCGCGCGATCGACGCAGGCGCGCAGGCTGCGGCCGATCAGGCGCTGGATCTCATGGGTGCGCCCGCCGATCCGCCCGGCGCTGGCCTCGCGCTGGGTGCGCTCCTTGGTGGCGCGCGGCAGCATCGAGTACTCGGCGGTGACCCAGCCCTCGCCTTTGCCGCGCAGGAAGCCCGGCACGCGGTTCTCGACCGTGGCGTTGCAGAGCACGCGGGAGTCGCCGACGCTGATCAGCACCGAGCCCTCGGCGTGCCGGGTGAAGCCGGTTTCGATGCGGATCTCGCGGAGGGCGTCGAAACGGCGGCCGGAGGGCCGGACAACATCAGTCATGGGGGCTGCTTCTTAACGGCGGCCGCGCAGTTTACCATCGCCCTCCCCGCGCCCCGGCTGCCGCCGTGGCCTCGATCCCGCTGCGAGCCGCGCGCGCCACCGGCGCATCGCCTGTTCCAATCCCGAGAGTTGCCGCATGAGCGCACGCACCGCCGCATCGATCCGCAGCATGACGGCCTACGCCTCGGGCGAGCGCGCCACCGCGTTCGGCACGCTGGCCTGCGAGGTCCGCGCGGTCAATCACCGTTTCCTGGAGCCCGGTTTCCGCCTCTCCGAAGAGCTGCGCGGGCTGGAGCCGGCGCTGCGCGAGAAGCTGGCCCAGCGCATCGCCCGCGGCAAGGTCGATGTCGGCTTCCGCCTGCGCGCAGCCGCCAGCAGCGAGGGTCTCAAGCTCAATCCGCAGGTGCTGGACCAGCTGAGCGCACTGGCGCTGGAGATGTCGGGCCGCTTTCCCGGCTTCAAGGTCGAGTTCACCGAGCTGCTGCGCCAGCCCGGCCTGATCGAGCAGGCCGAAGTGGATGCCGAGGGCTTGCAGGCCGAATGCCTGGCGCTGATGGATGCGGTGCTCGATGACTTCGTCGCCGCCCGCGAGCGCGAGGGCGCAGCACTCGCCGCCGCCATGCGCGAGCGCCTCGACGGCATCGAGCGCATCGTCGCCGAGGTCAAGATCGCGCTGCCCGAAATTCGCACCGCGCTCCGCGCGCGTCTGGACGCGCGCATCGCCGACCTGAAGCAGCCGCTGGATCCGGGCCGGCTGGAGCAGGAGCTGGTGCTGCAGCTGCAGAAGATTGATGTCGACGAGGAGCTCGACCGGCTGGGCGCGCACATCGCCGAGATGCGCCGCACGCTGGCCAGTCGCGAGGCGGTGGGGCGCCGGCTCGACTTCCTGCTGCAGGAGTTCAACCGCGAGGCCAATACGCTGGGCTCGAAGTCGATCGACGCGCGCTCCAGCGCGGCTTCGGTCGAGCTGAAGGTGCTGATCGAACAGTTGCGCGAACAGGTGCAGAACATCGAATGAGCGGCTCGCTCTACATCGTCGCGGCGCCGTCGGGCGCCGGCAAGTCCAGCTTGGTCAACGCCCTGCTCGCACGCGAGCCGGATATCCAGCTGTCGATCTCCTACACCTCGCGTGGCCCGCGCCCCGGCGAGACCGAAGGCGCGCACTACCACTTCGTCAGTCGCGAGACTTTCGAAGGCATGGTCGCCCGCGGCGAGTTCTTCGAGCACGCGGTCGTGCACGGCGACTTGAAGGGCACCGCCCGCCACACCGTCGAGGAGCCGCTGAAGCAGGGCCGCGACGTGCTGCTGGAGATCGATTACCAGGGCGCGCGCCAGGTGCGCGCCCTGGTGCCCGACTGCGTCAGCGTGTTCATCCTGCCGCCCTCGCGCGAGGAACTCGAACGCCGCCTGCGCGGCCGCGCCCAGGACAGCGAGGAGACGATTCTCAAGCGGCTGGAGAACTCGCGCGAGGAGATCGCCCACCTCGACGACTTCGACTACCTGATCGTCAACGACAGCTTCGAGCGTGCGCTGGAAGACCTCTGCGCCATCGTCCGATCGCACCGTCTGCGCCGTACCGAACAGGCGCGCCGGCAGGCAGGCCTGATCCGCGCGCTGCTGGGCTAGGCGCCCGTCGAGTGGGTGCAGCTATACGGCTGCAGCCGTCCCGGGCGGGTCGGTGAAGCGATTCCGGTGAGGGCGGCGGCGTGAGCACGCCGCGCGCCCGGGCAGGCGCCGTTGCCATGCCATGTTTCCCGTTTCCTGCTTGCGCATTCCTTTGTATGGCGTGTACCCCATGAACTTGCTCGATCTATTGAATGCCTGCCGCTTCGCCGAACTCGAACAGCGCTGCGCCGATCTGCAGCGACGCTATGAGTCCGGCGCAATCAACGAATCCGAGCTGGCAGCTGCCTTCGAATGCTTCGGCACCGAATGGCTGCCGGTCGACGTCGGCCTGCGCGCCTGGCGCGAAGCCTGTCCACGGTCGTATGCGGCTGCGCTTGCGTATGCCCAGTGGCTGCTGCGCTTCGGGCTTGATGCGCGCGGCGCCGGTACCGCCGATACGGTCAGCGCTCAAGCCTGGCGCACCCTGGAGAGTTGCGCGGCGCAGGCGAAGACGCTGCTGGAGTCGCATCTGGGCAGCGTGCGTGTGCCCGTGCAGGCCTACGTCCTGCTGGGTCGCATCGGGCAGGTGGCTGGTGGGCAGGGCGGCACGATCGATCCAGCCCGCGGCCGCTATCCGGAGTGGTACCGGCGTGGCATCGAGCTCGCGCCCGACAGCCTGAGGTTGCGCGAGCAGCTCATGTCCTGCCTGCGCCAGGAGTGGGGCGGCAGCGCACAGGCCATGAGTGCGTTCGTCGCCGCCCACGCCGGTGGTCCGCACCACCGTGCCGTGCAGGTGATGGAGCAGCGGTGCCTCTTGCACTATGCGGGCGCTTTTCGCGGAGACCTTGAAGCCGCACACAGGCATTACTCGCTGGCTGAATCGCTGGCTCCGGGCAGCTCTGCGAACGCCTACTGGCTGGCGCTGAGCCATATCCGCCATGAGCATCTCGATCGGGGGCGCGCGCTGCTGAGGCAGGCACTGGCGAACGAGGACGGCAGCGTCGATCCGTTCTGGGTGCTGGTCGACTACCTGTTTGGCGAAGAGCACGCCGCCGAGCGTCGAACCCTGCTCCGCGCCCGCGCTGAGCAGGGCTCTGTGCGGGCGATGGCGCGACTCGGCAACGACCTCATCTGGGATGCGAAGCGGCGCGCGGACAGGGCCCAGGCGCGGGCGGCTGAGGTCCTGTTGCGGCACGCCTGGGAGGCGGGCGACGCGGGCTCGGGTAACCAGCTGGCGCATGCGCTGTACTACGGCCTGGTGCTGGACCGCGATCGCACGCTCGGCGCCAGGCTGGCGCTGGAAAGCGCGCGCGCGGGCAGCAAGCATTCCTGTGTGCTGGTGTGGGATATCCACCAGGACGGGGGGCTTCCCGAGCTTCCGCTCAACGAGCTGGCCGACGTGCTGCAGCGCGGGATCAGTGTCGAGTTTCCCGGCGCGCTCAGCGCGGCCGCGGATGCCATCGAGCGCGGCGTGCTGAGCATGGACGCCACGGGCCGGCTGCAGCCCGCGCTGTCAAAGCCGGATGCGGCGCAGATGCAGGTGGTGCTGAAGCTGCGAAGCGATGCGGCGGAGCAGGGCAGCGAATACCACAAGAGCCTGCTGGCCCATCTGCTGGAGCGCGGCGCGGAGGGGGTGGAGCGCGACCCGCAGGGGGCCTTGCACTGGTACTTCGAGGCAGCGAACGCCGGCGATGCGTGGTCGCGCTTCCGGCTGGGCCTGCTGCTGCAGGACGACCTGCTCTGCAAGCCGGATCTGGAGCATGCGCGTGAGCTGCTCGAAGGCGCTCTGGCGGCGGAGGTGGCGGGTGCGCGCCGCGAGCTCGGTCTGCTGCTGCTGCGGCACCCGCGCGACACGGCCGATGCGGAGCGCGGTCGCAGCCTGCTGGAGCAGTGCGCGCTGCAGGACGCGGATGCCGAGGCCTACGAGGGTCTGGTGTGGGCGCATCTTGCCGAGCGCGGCACGAAGGCGGATCCGACGACCGCGAAGCGCTGGATGGACCTCGCCGTGAACGCGCGTCAGGCCAGTCCCTGGCTCTTGGAGGAGCGCAGCCTTCAGCTGGCGGGGCTGCTGAAGCGCGGATGGCTGCGCTGGAAGCGCTGGCGTGGTCGTGGGGCGCAGGCCTGGATCGAACAGCCGCGCGCACGCTGACTGCCGCGGCTTCGTGGAGGTCCCCACCCGACCGCGGGGACGTTCATCGAAACCGCATCCCGAGGGTCGTCCGCGCGAACCCTCGCGAGGCGGAGCTTTCAGTCGGCGAGGCCGTGCACCCAGCGCTGCTTCCAGCCCTGCACCAGAGCATCGCGCGACAGCGACTGCGGAGCAGTACGCGGTTCGGGCTGGCTCGGCACTGCGTCATCCCAGCGCGAGCGGCGGGCCAGGCGCTGGGTTTCGTAGCTGCGCGCAGCAGGCGCGAGCGTGATCTGGTCGCCCTCCACGGCACTGACCTCAAGCCAGGCGTAGCGCGGCTCGCCCGTGCCGTTGATAGCTGACAGCTCCACCAGCACCTGCTGGCCGGGCTGCAGTGTCTCCACGCGCTGTTCGAACCTTGGGCTCAAGGCAATCAGCAGTCCCAGTCCCACCGCCAGCAGCAGAGCCAGCGCTCCCAGCAGTTTCAGGGGAAACAGCAGATTGCGATGCAGCCAGGGGATCGGGTTGCCGGGCACATAGCGCGATGCCATGGCCTTCGTGGTGCGCTGCTCGCCATGGCAGACCTCGCAGCGCAGCAGCCAACGTCGGCGCAGCGGCAGGCCGCTCACGTAGAAGAGCACCAAGGACCGATAGCGCATGCGCAGGCGATGGTTGCTGGGCCCGCACTTCGTGCAGTCGTGGACGCGGACTCGCCCGAAGTCCAGAGTCTGGCCGTAGACCGTGATTGGCATCAGCGGCTGCTCCCATGTTGAACGGATCAGGAGCTTGCCAGAGCCCACCGGCGAGGGCTATCCTCCCGCTCTTGTTTGAATTCCCGGAGCCGGTCCGCCATGGCCCGTATCACCGTTGAAGATTGCCTCGCCGTCGTGAACAACCGCTTCGAGCTGGTGGTGATGGCCTCGCGCCGCGCCCGTCAGCTGGCCAACGGTGCCGACAACCAGCTGGGCCTGCAGGACCCGGAAGACAAGCCGACCGTGCTGGCCCTGCGCGAAATCGCCGCCCGCCGCATCGACATCGCCACCATCGAGGCGGTGGAGAAGGCCGAGCGCGAGCGCGCCGAGCGTGAAGCCCTGGCCTGGGCCGCGGCCGAAGTCGATGACGACCTGTCCAAGGGCGGCGACGACCTCTAAGCCGGTCCGGCACCGAAGCACTGCAACGGCCCCCGCGTGGGGCCGTTGGCGTTTTCGGAATCCGTCGTCCTCGGTCGGTCCTGGGTGTCCGGGTGCGCTCGCCCGAGGCCGCAGCTTGGCCCGCGCCAGGGAATTCCTGCCCGAACCGGCCCCAAACGCTTGCGCCAGCGCGCTTGCCGCCGGGTCGGGCGCTGTTTAGGCTCGCGTCATGCCCCCTTCTGCCCTAGCCAGCGCTGACGCGCCCTTCGACCCGTGTCCGGAGGCCATCGAGGCCCTCCTGGTCAAGCTGCGCCCCTACCTGCCGGCCGAGCAGATCCCCACGGTCAAGCGCGCCTACCACGTTGGTGCCGTGGCGCATGACGGCCAGACCCGCAAGAGTGGTGAGCCCTACATCACCCATCCGCTGGCGGTGGCCGGCATCCTCGCCGAGCTCGGCATGGACGTCGAAACCCTGTGCGCGGCGATCCTGCACGATGCGCTGGAAGACACCCAGCTCGGCCGCGAGGCGATCTCGGGCGAGTTCGGCGAAGCCGTGGCCGAACTGGTCGACGGCGTCACCAAGCTCGACAAGCTGAGCTTCCGCGATCGCAACGAGGCGATGGCCGAGAGCTTCCGCAAGATGCTGCTGGCCATGGCCCGCGACCTGCGAGTCATCCTGATCAAGCTCGCCGATCGCCTGCACAACATGCGCACGATCGGCTCGATGTCGGCGGAGTCGCGCCGCCGTATCGCCCGCGAAACCCTGGACATCTACGCGCCCATCGCCCAGCGCCTGGGCATGAACCGGATCAAGTCCGAGCTGCAGGACCTGGGCTTCCGCGCCATGCATCCCTGGCGACACGCGGTGATCGCGCGACGCATCGCGCAGCAGCCGGTGATGCGTCGCGAGGCGATGGCCACGATCGAGGCCGCGCTCTCGCAGAAGCTCAAGCAGGAAGGCCTGAAGCACCGCCTGGTCAGCCGGGTGAAAACGCCGCACAGCGTCTACAACAAGATGCGCCACGAGTACAAACCGCGCTCCGGCGAAGCGCGCGGCAAGCGCTTCGAGCGGGTGATGGACGTATTCGGCTTCCGCGTGGTGGTCGAGCAGACCATGCAGTGCTACCACGCCCTGGGCGCGGTGCACGCCCTGTACAAGCCGGTCGAGGCGCGCTTCCGCGACTTCATCGCGATTCCCAAGGCGAACGGCTACCAGAGCCTGCACACGGTGCTGTTCAGCCCCTACGGCTCGCACGTCGAGGTGCAGATCCGCACCGAGGACATGGACCTGCTGGCCGAGCGCGGCATCGCCGCGCACTGGCTGTACAAGACCGACGCCTCGCAGAACAGCAACAACAACGCCCAGAACCGCGCGCGCGCCTGGCTCTCCGAGCTGCTGGAATCGCAGCAGGACGCTGGCAGCTCGCTGGAGTTCCTGGAGAACGTCAAGGTCGACCTGTTCCCGGACGAGGTCTACATCTTCTCGCCCAAGGGTCGCATCTTCGCCCTGCCGCGCGGTGCGACCGTGCTCGACTTCGCCTACGCGGTGCACACCGACGTCGGCAACCGCGCGGTGGCCTCGCGCATCGACAAGAAGCTCGCCCCGCTGCGCACGCGCCTGACCAGCGGCCAGACGGTCGAGGTCATCACCGCGCCTTCCGCTGTGCCAAACCCGCAGTGGCTGGAGTTCGTGGTGTCCTCGCGCGCCCGCACGGCGATCCGCCACCACCTGAAGCGCCTGCAGCACGAGGATGCCGTCGAGCTCGGTCACCGCATGCTCGAAGCCGCGCTCGACGCCATCGAGGCCTCGCTGGAGCGGGTGCCGCCGGCGGTACTCGACCACTACCTTCAGGACAACCGCCTGCGCCGGCTGGAAGACCTGCTCGCCGACATCGCGCTCGGCAACCGCATGCCCCAGCAGGTGGCGCTGGCGCTGACCGAGGGTCGCCGCCCCGGGGAGCGTCGCTCGACCCCGCGGCTGGAGAAGATCCACATCAGCGGCGCCGGCCACGGTCTGCTCAGCTTTGCCGCCTGCTGCCGGCCGCTGCCGGGCGACGAGATCATGGGCTATCTGTCATCGGGCAAAGGGGTGGTCGTGCACCGCATGGAGTGCCCCAACCTGCCCGAGCTGCAGAAGAGCCCGGAGCGCTGGGTGCCGGTCGACTGGGACCGCGAGGTCGAAGGCGACTTCCGCGCCGGCCTGCGCGTCGAGGTGCTGAACAAGCCCGGCGTGCTTGCCCAGGTCGCAGCGGCGATCGCCGAAGCCGAATCGAATATCGACAACGTCGAATACCAGGAGCGCGACCTGCGCATGGCGGTGATGCACTTCGGCATCGAGGTGAAGCACCGCAAGCATCTGGCCGACGTCATGCGGCGGGTGCGCAAGCTCGACGTGGTGCTGGGCATCCAGCGCCTGTAGCGCCGCCGCTTCTCCATCTTCATCCCCGAATCCCGCGACGCAAGGAGCGCCCATGCCCCGCAATGCCATCCACTCCGACAAGGCGCCCGCCGCCATTGGCCCGTACTCGCAGGCCGTGCGCTGCGGCAACCTGGTCTTCCTTTCCGGCCAGATCCCGCTGTCGGCCAACACCGGCGAGCTGGTGCTGGGCGACATCGCCTTCCAGACCCGTCGCGTGTTCGAGAACCTGAAGGCCGTCTGCGAGGCCGCCGGCGGCTCGCTGGCCGACGTCGCCCGCATCGGCATCTACCTCACCGACCTCGGCCATTTCGCCACCGTCAACGCGGTGATGGCCGAATACTTCGAGGCTCCCTACCCGGCGCGCTCGACCATCGGCGTCTCGGCGCTGCCGCGCGGCGCGGCGGTCGAGGTCGACGCGGTGATGGTGCTCGGCTGAGTCCGGGCCTCCTGTTCAAGCCATGAACAGCCTCGCCGCGCGGCAGGGCATCGCGCATGCCGGCGAGGCCAGCGTGCGCGGCCTGCCGGGCGTCGGCCCGCAGGTCGCGCAGAAGCTCGCGGCCGCGGGCATCGAGCGCCTGCAGGACCTGTGGTTCTGGCTGCCGCGCAGCTACGAGGACCGCACCCGCGTCGCGCCGATCGCCAGCCTCGCCCACGGCGAGAAGGCCATGGTCGAGGGCCGCGTCGAAGCGGTGGAGAAGGGCTTCCGCTTCCGTCCGCAGCTGAAGGTCGCGATCAGCGACGACAGCGGCGACACCCTGGTGCTGCGCTTCTTCCACTTCCACGCCGGCCAGGTCGCGCAGTTCACGCACGGCGCCTGGGTGCGCTGCTACGGCGAGGCGCGCCAGGCGGGCCTGTCGATGGAGATGGTGCATCCCAGCTACCGGCGGATCAGCGAATCCGAGCGCGGCGAAGTCTCGGAAAGGCTCGACCCGGTCTATCCGACGGTCGAGGGCATCGGCCCGGCGCGGCTCGCCCAGCTGGTGCACGCGGCCATCGACGCGCTGCCGCCGTCGGAGGAGTTCGAGCTGCTGCCCGCAGGCCTGCGCGCCGAGCTCAAGCTGCCCGACCTGGGTCGCGCCCTGCGCTTCGTGCATGCGCCCACGGTCGGCACCGATCTCGCCGCACTCAGCGACGGCCGCCATCCGGCGCGGCGCCGTCTGGCGCTGGAGGAGTTGCTCGCCCATCACCTGAGCCTGCGCCGCCAGCGCGTCGACCTGCGCCAGCAGGGCGCGCCGCCGCTGCGCGCGAGCGGTCGCTTGGCCCGAAGCCTGCGCGCACATCTGCCCTTCGCACTCACCGATGCGCAGGAGCGCGTGCTGGGCGAGGTGCTGCAGGACCTCGGCGCCAGCGAGCCCATGCTGCGACTGGTGCAGGGCGACGTCGGCTCCGGCAAGACCGTGGTCGCGGCGATGGCGGGCCTGCACGCGGTGGAGGCCGGCGCCCAGGTGGCGCTGATGGCGCCGACCGAACTGCTGGCCGAGCAGCACTTCAACAACTTCCGCGGCTGGCTGGAACCGTTGGGCGTGGAGGTCGTCTGGCTGGCCGGCAAGGTCAAGGGTCGCGCGCGCTCGGCCGCGCTCGCGCGCATTGCGGAAGGCGCCGGCGTGGTTGTCGGCACGCACGCGCTGATGCAGGAGGGCGTGGCCTTCGCCGGCCTCGGGCTCGCCATCATCGACGAGCAGCACCGCTTCGGCGTGCACCAGCGCCTCGCCCTGCGCGACAAGGGCCTGGTCGGCAGCCGCATCCCGCACCAGCTGGTGATGACCGCCACGCCGATCCCGCGCACGCTGGCGATGACGGCCTATGCCGATCTCGATGTCTCGGTCATCGACGCCCTGCCGCCCGGGCGCACGCCGGTGCAGACCGTGGCGCTGGGCGTGGAGCGCCGGCCCGAGCTGGTCGAGCGCATCCGCGCGGCCTGCGCCGAAGGGCGCCAGGTGTACTGGGTCTGCACCTTGATCGAGGACAGCGACGAGGTGCAGGCACAGGCCGCGCAGACCACCTACGAACAGCTGCTGGCGCAGCTGCCCGAGGTGCGCGTCGCCCTGGTGCACGGGCGCATGAAGCCGGCCGAGAAGCAGGCGGTGATGCAGACCTTCAAGGCCGGCGACACCCAGCTGCTGGTGGCGACCACGGTCATCGAGGTCGGCGTCGACGTGCCGAACGCCAGCCTGATGGTGATCGAGAACGCCGAACGGCTGGGCCTGGCCCAGCTGCACCAGCTGCGCGGCCGGGTCGGCCGCGGTGCGGCCAAATCGAGCTGCGTGCTGCTGTACCAGTCGCCGCTGTCGCGGTTGGCGCGCGAGCGCCTCGACACCCTGCGCCAGACCAACGACGGCTTCGTCATCGCCGAAAAGGATCTCGAACTGCGCGGCCCCGGCGAACTGCTGGGCACCCGCCAGACCGGCCTGGTCGGTTTCCGCATCGCCGACCTTGGTCGTGATGCCGACCTGCTGCCGGCTGCGCAGCGGCTGGCCGACGCGCTGTTGGCCGACAGCCCCGAGCGCGCCGACCGCGTGATCGCCCGCTGGATCGGCGCCGCCGTCCGTTATGCAGGTGCTTAGGGTGGGCCCTGGCCCACCCTGACGTAATGTCTGGCGGTGGGCCCTGGCCCACCAGGGCCATGACACTCGCCCCGGTCAACTCTGCAGCCTTGGCCAAGCCACTCCCATCCGCCGGTCGGCCCATCGCCGACGCCAACGATTTCGAACCGCTCACATCGAGAACCCAGTGACCACCAAGCAGAAGCTTCTGATCGACACCGACCCCGGCGTGGATGACGCCCTCGCCCTGCTGATGGCCCTGCGCCATCCGCGCGCCGAGGTGGTGGGCATCACCGTCACCGCCGGCAACGTCGGCCTCACGCACACCACCCGCAACGCGCTCACCCTGGTCGAGCGCTGCGGGCTGGAGGTGCCGGTGTTCGTCGGCGCCGATCGGCCGCTGGTATGGCCGGCCGTCGATGCCGCCTACGTGCACGGAAGCGACGGCTTTGGCGATGCCGGTCTTGAGGCACCGAAGCGAGTGGCGCAGAGCGAACACGCGGTGCAGGCGATCCTGCGGCTCTCGCGCGAATACGCGGGCGAACTCACCCTGGTGACGCTCGGGCCGCTGACCAATCTGGCGCTGGCCTTGCGCCTCGATCCCTCGCTGCCGGAACGGATCCCGCGCCTGGTGGTGATGGGCGCGGCGGTCACGGGTCTGGGCAACATCACGCCCAGCGCCGAGTTCAACATCTACTTCGATCCTGAAGCGGCCAAGGTGGTGTTCGACGCCTGGCCGGCCTTCGAGCTGGTCGACTGGGAGGCAACCCTGGCGCACGCGATGCCGGACGAGCAGTTCGGCCGCTGGCTGGCCGAGGGCGGCGAACTCGCCCGCTTCTACGACTTGATCTCGGCGCAGACCCGCGCCTTCATTCGCGCCCACCACGCCGACACCTTCCACAGCGCCGACGCGCTGGCGATGGCGGTGGTGCTGGAGCCCGAGATCGGCAGCGAGGTGCGCCTGCGCCGCGTCGAGGTCGAAGTGGCGCAGGGCCTGTACCGCGGCGCCACCCGCGTCGACTGGGACAGCCGCGACCCGCGCGGCCCGAACGCCGCCATCGTCGGCCGTATCGATCCGCAGCGCCTGCAGGCGCTGCTGCGGAGGGCGATCGGGCTCGACGCCTGAGGGCCGGCGCGGGCTTTGCGGCTCAGACCGCCGGAGCCTCCGGCCGCTCATCGTTCGATGAGCGGCGACCCTCGGCCAGCGCGGCCGGCAGATCGCGCACGTGCAGGTCCATCTGCGGGAACGCGATCTCGATGCCCTGCTCGGCCAGCAGGGTGGCGACGCGACCATGCAGGTCGCTCTGCGCCAGCAGGCGCAGATCGATCGAAGGCACGAACACGCGCAGCTCGAAGTCGAGCGAGCTGGGGCCAAAGGCCATCAGCCAGGTGCGCGGTGGAGGCTCGGAGGTGATGTGCGGGCACTCGGCAGCGGCCTTCAGCAGGAGGCGGTGCACCTGCGCGACATCGCTGCCGTAGGCTACGCCGACCTTGACGATCAGCCGCGTCATCGAGTCGCTCAGCGTCCAGTTGGTCAGGCGGTCGGTGATGAAGGCCTTGTTCGGGATCACCACTTCCTTGTTGTCGAAGTCGAGGATGGTGGTGGCTCGCGTGCGGATGCGGGTGACCCGGCCGGTGAACTCGCCGATGGTGATGATGTCGCCGACCCGGAAGGGCCGCTCGAACAGCAGGATCAGCCCCGACACGAAGTTGGCGAAGATCTCCTGCAGGCCGAAGCCCAGGCCGACCGTCAGCGCCGCCGCCATCCACTGCAGCTGCGACCAGCGCATGCCGAGGAAGGACAGGCCCAGCAGCACGCCGACGATCACGATCGCGTAGCGCGCCAGGGTGGTGATCGCATAGCGGGTCGGCGCGTCGATGTGCACGCGGTTCAGCAGGCCGATCTCCAGCAGGCCGGGCAGGTTGCGTGCGGCCACCACGGTCAGCAGCAGGGCGGCGGCGCCGATCAGGGCCGCACGCAGCGACACCTGGCCAATGATGGCGCTGCCGTCGGCGGCCTTGTCCGAGAAGCTCCACAGGGCGATCTCGTCGAGCCGCTGCAGGGCCGGCAGGATGTCCGCCCACACCCAGAACAGCAGCACCACCAGGGCGCTGGCGCTGACCGCTCGCACCAGGCGCTGGGTCTGTGCGCTGATGCTCTGGATATCCATCTGCTCGGCCTCGCTCTCGACCGGCAGCTCACTGTCGCTGCTGTCCGCGCCATCGGCACGCTCGGCCTCGCGACGGGCCTCGGCGCGCTGCAGGGCGAGGCGGCGCTCGCCGAGCAGGAACCAGCGGCTCAGCAGGCCGTGCAGCAGGGACACCGCCAGCATCACTCCGCCGGTTTCCCACAGGCAGCGCACCAGCACGCCAGCGGTGAACACGTAGCCCTTGAGCGTCAGCGCGAGGATCAGCAGCAGCAGGGCGACCAGGGCGATACGCAGGGCCTGGCGCAGGCGCACCGGCTCGACCACGCCGCCGCGCGGACTCCATAGCCGGCCCGGCGCGAGCAGCCACCAGAACAAGCCACCACCGGTGATCGCGAACAGCATCAGCAAGCTGCGTCCGGCGGTGTCGATGGCGAGGTCCTGTCCGCGTACCAGGGCCAGCACGCTGAGCAGCTGCGCCGGCAGCAATACCCAGGCTGCGCGCGGCACCGCGGTGGCCAGCGCTTCGCGGCGGGCCCGGGTCCAGCGGAAGTGCGCATGCACCAGGCCGCGCTCGATCAGACTCCAGCGCAGGAAGGTGAACAGGGCGATGCTGCCGGTCAGGGTCGCGAGCGCGATGCCGATCGAATGGGTGTAGCGACCGGGTTCGCCCGAGATCTGCAGCAGTCGGCCGCCGAGCCAGATCATCGCGGCCCAGGGCAGGGCAGCCAGGATGGTCCAGCCCAGTGCCTGCCACGTCAGCGCGTAGCGGTCCTCGCGAATGCGCCGCAGCGGCGGTGCCAACTCGGGCAGGCGCGCGCGCGCGCGCCGCTGCAGAACGAACAGCCCGATCACCAGCAGCAGGCCCAGGAGGCTCGACCAGAAGCGTTCGGAGACGGTGTGCAGCACGCGTTCGACGCTGCTGCCGAGGCGAGGCGGATTGAGCAGATCGGACCAGCCAGCGCCCTGCTGGCGCAGCCAGTCGAGATCGACGCTGCGGTGGCTGGGAATCCAGAACAGCTGACGATCCAGCAGGGCCTTGAGCTGCAGGCTGGCTTCGAGCTGGCCTTCCAGCGTGACTTCGGCCTGCTCGATCCTCTCGATCAGGCGGCGCAGGGTGGTGTCGAGCCGTCGCAGCAGATCGCCGCGGGTGCGGACCAGCGCTTGGACATCCTGCGTCGGCGCCGCCGCGCCCTGCAGTCCGGCGGCCTGCGGCGGCTCTTCGTCGGCGGCTGCCGCGTTCAACTCGTTTGCCAGGCTTTCCAGCCTGGGCTCCGCGTCCGCGACATCGAGCAGGCGCAGCCGCAGCTGCACCACTTCCTCGCGCAGCTCGGCGATCTGCCGGCGCAGAACCTCGGGCTGGGGAAGCCGCTGACGCTCGCGCAGCAGCACCGCGCCCACTGCCTCGCCGCTTGCGCCCAGCGCAACCCGCGACTCTGCGTCGCGCAGTGCGCGCTGCAGGCGCTCGCGCTCGCGCGCCAGCGTCGCCGTGTCCACGCGCATCGCGCTCAATCGACGGTTGGCCTGGGCATAGGTGCGACCCAGCTCGACGTTGGCGGCCGCCGCATCGGCCAGAGGCCGCGGTGCCCCCGCCAGCGCGAGCTGCTGCACGGCCAGCGCCGCTTCCAGGGCGCCCAGCTCGGCCTCGCCCCGCTCGCCCAGCTTCGACTGCAGCAGGGCCTCAAGCGGCTCCAGCATCTCCAGCTGTCGACGCAGCAGGCGTTGCTGCAGCAGCAGCGGCGCGCGTCGGGTGTCGATCGTTTCGGCGCGCACCTGCGCGTGCTCGAATTCGGCGAGGCGCAGCTCGCGTTCCGCCTCGATCTGTTCGCGCCCGACGCGATCGGCAAGGCCGCCATCGCCGGTCGTTTCCGCCAGCCGTTGGCTCAAGGCATCGATGCTTTCCTGCAGGCGCACCTGCGAGACGCCCGTGCCGGTGTCATTGGCGTCCAGCGCCGCGGTCACGGCCTGCAGCTCGCGCCGCAGCGGTTCGATGCGCGCCTGCAGCGCGCGCAACTCCTGTTCCAGCGACTCGGTGTCGTCGAGCGCGTCGATCCGGCGTCGACTGCGCTCGATGTCCGCCGATTCGTCACGGGCAAGTTCGCGCTCAAGTCGCCGGACCTCGGTCGCCGCACCGGCCGCAGCGGCGCGCAGTGCTTCGGTTTCCGCGCGCTTTCGCGTCGCCGCGCCCAGGTTCTGCTGGGCCGCGTCCAGGCTCGCCAGCAGGCCGCTGCGCTGGGATTCCTCCAGGCCCGCCGTTTCCTGGACCTGGGTCTTCAGGGCGGCGGGATCCTCGGCGCGAGCGCCGCTGGCGGCCAAGCCGAGGAGAAACAGCAGACTTGCGCACCGAAGGAAGGGAGCGCAGTTCGGTCCGAGAAGCAGCATGCGAGGGGTGACTTGCAGGGGGCGGCGGCGAACGTTACCATGCCGCTCTTGTCTCGCCGAATTCCGGGCCGCGCCATGAAAGCCGACATCCACCCCAAGTACAATCCGGTCGTGTTCCAGGACGTGTCCTGCGACTTCTCCTTCCTGACCCGCTCCACGCTGACCAGCAAGGAGACGATCAAGTGGGAAGACGGCCAGGAGTATCCGCTGATCAAGGTGGAAATCTCTGCTGAGTCCCACCCGTTCTACACGGGCAAGCAGAAGATCGTCGATACCGGCGGCCGCATCGACAAGTTCCGTCGCCGCTACGCCCAGAAGTAATCCCCCCACAGGGTTTCGTCTCCAGGCCTGGCAGCCTTCCGGCTGCCGGGCCTGTTGCCGTTTCCGGAGCCGGCCAATGCGCCCTGCGCAGCGCTGAGGCGACCCTGCGCTTCACCAAAGTTGGACTGACCCTCACAGGCCTGCGTGGCATACTTCGACGGTCCCTCGACAGCGCTGCCCTGATGCGCGGGCGTCGTCCGGATGCGTGCCACGCACCGCACTCGGGCCCAGCTCTTGCTTGCATGCGCGTCGGGAATGCGCGGGGACTCCCCCAGGGCAGGCCCGCTGCAGTGTGAGCGCTCCGCAGAGACGGTTGCCGCCGCATTTCCTCCCCAGACAACACGCACCAAGGAGTTAGCCGTGTCCGAGAGCCAGAGCCTCACGCTCACCGATTCCGCTGCCGGCAAGAGCGCCGAGTTTCCCCTGCTGCGCGGCACGCTCGGCGCGCCCTGCGTCGACATCGGCAAGCTGCCGAAGGAAACCGGCTACTTCACCTATGATCCGGGCTTCGTCGCCACTGCCAGCTGCCGCAGCGCGATCACCTACATCGACGGTGATCAGGGCGTGCTGCTGTACCGCGGCTACCCCATCGAGCAGCTGGCCAAGCATTCGAGCTTCCTGGAGGTCGCCTACCTGCTGATGCAGGGCGAGCTGCCGACCGCGGCCGAGTTCAAGAGCTTCGAGCACGAGGTCACGCATCACACGATGATGCACGAGGCCCTGAAGAACTTCCTCGGCGGCTTCCGCCACGATGCGCACCCGATGGCCATGCTGTGCGGCATGATCGGCTCGCTCGCGGCCTTCTACCACGACAGCCTGGACATGGAAGACCCGGCCCAGCGTCGCCTGGCGGCGATCCGCCTGATCGCCAAGGTGCCGACCATCGCCGCGGCCTGCTACCGCTATTCGATCGGCTGGCCGAACCGCTATCCGCGCAACAACCTCGAGTACGTCAACCGCTTCCTGCACATGATGTTCGAGGTCCCCTCGGGCCCGCTGGAGCTGCCGCCCGTGGCCGCCAAGGCGCTGGATCTGCTGTTCATCCTGCACGCCGACCACGAGCAGAACGCGTCGACCTCGACGGTTCGCCTGGTCGGTTCCACCGGCGCCAATCCCTACGCCTGCGTGGCCGCCGGCATCGCTGCCCTGTGGGGGCCTGCGCACGGCGGCGCCAACGAGGCGGTGCTGAAGATGCTGGAGGAGATCGGTCGCCCCGAGGATGTCGCCAAGGCGGTCGAGAAGGCGAAGGACAAGAACTCCGGCTTCCGCCTGATGGGCTTCGGCCACCGCGTCTACAAGAACTACGACCCGCGCGCTTCGATCATCCGCGAGATGACCCACAAGGTGCTGGCCGACCTCGGCGTCAACGATCCGCTGCTCGAGGTGGCGATGAAGCTGGAAGAGGCTGCCCTGAAGGACGACTACTTCGTCGCCCGCAAGCTCTACCCGAACGTCGACTTCTACTCGGGCCTGATCTACAAGGCGCTGAACATTCCGACCGAGATGTTCACGGTGATGTTCGCGATCGCCCGCACCGCCGGTTGGGTCAGCCACTGGCTGGAGCAGCAGAACGATCCGGAAGCCAAGATCGGCCGCCCGCGCCAGATCTACACCGGCGCCAACGTGCGCGATTACGCGCCGATCAGCGCCCGCTGAGCATCGCGCTATCCGCATCGCGCAAACGCCCACCGCGAGGTGGGCGTTTGCGTTGCAGCAGCAGCCAATGGCGCACGGGCTCGGTCGGTGGCTCAGCCGCCCGCGTCGATCAGGTCGCGCAGCGCGGACAGTGAAGCGCGCTTCATCGGCCGATCGTCGATGCGGTCGAGGGGCGCTTGCCTCAAGGCATCGCGGGGCAGCACGGTGAGGTCGAACGGCAGGCCGTCGGCGTTGAACACATAGACCGGATACACCGCGCTGCGCTCGCGGTCCAGGCGCAGCCGGCGGCTCTGCTGTTCGACCGGAATGCCGTGCTCCTGCAGGAAGTGGCCAACGGTTTCCGCTTCGTCGCAGAACAGGTGCAGGCAGACCGCCGAGCGCTGGTCGGCGGAACCGTCGAGCACGGCCCCGACCAATCGGGGATCGAAGCGTTCGAAGAAGCGCATGGCCTCCAGCGCAGCCTCGCGGCGCTGGCGCAGCGCCTGCGGCTGTTCGCTGGCCTGGAACAGGCGCTGGTACTCGCGCAGCGCGACTTCGATCTCGGCATTGCGCGGCAGCGCGCCCTCGTCGGTGACGCCAAGCCTGGCCGCGGCGCGGCGCTTGGCGACGTTGAAGTCGCGGATGCCGCCTTCAGCCATCAGGCGCGCGGCTTCGAAGGCGAGCCGTTGACGGGCTTCTCGCGTGCGGGTGCGGGCGTGCTCGACGGCATGTCGCATGAGGTTCCCCGGTGCGGTCGCGGTTTCCCGAGCATAGCCGAGAGACTTGACCGCGTGCGCATGCGCGCCGTGAGCGCCCGGGAGCGACTCCGGCCCTGTCGTCCGTCCTCCGCGGGCGAGAGCTCGCTGCCGGCAAGCGCTTTCGCGCACGAGCTCAGAAGATGTCGAAACTCTCCTGCGCATTCAGCGCGCGCTCGTCGGCAGGCGCGGTCCGCTGCAGACGGGCGATGTCCTCGACCCGGATCAGCTCGGGCAGTGCGCCCGGCGTGCCAGGCGGCAGCAGGACGCCCGTGGCCGGGTCGATGCTCACGGTGGCAATGCCGGACGGCTGGGTGAGCCGGGTTTCCGGCACCTCAGCCAGGGCGCCACGCATGTACTCGATCCAGATCGGCAGCGCCGCGCGCGCGCCGAACTCGCCGCGGCCAAGCGAGGCGAAATCGTCCATACCCACCCAGGCGGCGACGGCCTGGCCGCCGCCCACGCCCACGAACCACGCATCGCGGTGGTCATTGGTGCTGCCGGTCTTGCCGCCGATATCACCGCGGTTGAGGACCAGCGCATTGCGCCCGGTGCCGCGTCGGACGACGTCGCGCAGCAGCGAGTTGACCAGGTAGGCGGTGCGCGCATCGATGCGGCGCGGCGCCAGCACGGGCCCTTCTTCGCCGGCTGCCGAGGCACCTTCGATGGTCGCGCTGTCGGCGGGCGTGGCCGAGGCCTGCGCAGGGCCGAGGTCGAAGCCCGTGTCGCTGCTGCGATCGAGCTCCTCGCGCAGGCGCTGCGGGCAATCGCGGCAGGCCCTGGCTGGATTGGCCTGGTAGACCACGTTGCCGTCGCGATCCTCGATGCGGTCGATGAAATAGGGATCGACGAGATAGCCGCCGTTCTCGAACAGGGTGTAGCCGCGGGCCATGGCCAGAGGCGGCGTCGAGCTGGTGCCCAGCGCCAGCGACAGGTTCTCGGGCAGGCTCTCTGGCGAGAAGCCGAAGCCCTGGATGTAGCGCCGGGCGAAGCTGGCGCCGATGGCGTCCAGCAGGCGCACCGATACCAGGTTGCGCGAGGTCACCATGGCCTCGCGCAGGCGCATCGGCCCGGCGAAGGTCGCGTTGTCGTTCTGCGGACGCCAGGTCGTGCCGTCGTGCTGGCGGAACACCACCGGCGCATCGAGCACGATCGAGCCGGGGCCATAGCCGCGCTCGAAGGCCGCTGCGTAGACGAAGGGCTTGAAGCTTGAACCGGGCTGCCGCTGCGCCTGGGTCGCGCGATTGAACTTGTTCAGGGCGAAGCTGAACCCGCCAGCCAGCGCACGGACCGCGCCGGATTCGGCATCGACCGCGGCCAGGGCCCCCTGGGCCTTGGGCACTTGCGAGAGCTGGTAGGCGCCTTCGGCGTCCAGCTCCACCCGCACCACGTCGCCCACCGACAGCACCGCGTCGACCGCGCGCGGAGCGGGTCCACGGCGATCCTCGTCGAGGAAGGGTCGCGCCCATGCCACCTGTTCCAAGCCGAGCTCCACCAGTTGCCCGTCGCGCAGGATCAGCTGCGCGCGTTCGGTCGAGCTTTCCAGCACGAGGCCTGCGTGCAGGCCCGCTACCGTCGGGTAGTCACGCAGCAGGCGCTGAAGTTGTGCAGGAGTGGCCGCGTCGGGCACGTCAACGCTCGACTCGGCGCCGCGCCAGCCGTGGCGGCGGTCGTAGTCGAGCAGGGCCTGACGCAGGCCGCGATTGGCTGCAGCCTGGCCTGCACTGTGCAGGGTCGTGAAGACGCGGTGGCCGTCGGACATGGCGTCGGCGCCAAAACGCTCGACCGCGTCGGCCCGCGCGATCTCCGCAACATAGGGCGCTTCCAGTTCGACGGCGGGTTCGTTCGCCCGCGCGGTGTCCGGCGTCGCCTGCGCTGCGCGCAGGCTGGCCTCATCGATGAAGCCGACCTCGTGCATCCGCTGCAGGATGTAGTCACGCCGGATCCGCGCCCGCTCCGGGTTGGTCAGCGGATTGCCGCTGGACGGGAACTTGGGGATACCGGCCAACATCGCCGCCTCATGCAGTTCGAGGTCCTGCAGTTCCTTGCCGTAGTAGAACTCGGCGGCGGCAGCGATCCCATAGGCGCGGTTGCCGAAGAAACTCTTGTTCAGATAGAGCTCAAGGATCTCGTCCTTGCTGAGCTCGCGCTCCATCTTGAGCGCCAGGAAGATCTCGGTGAGCTTGCGGCTGTAGCTGTACTCGGCGCTCAGGAAGAAGTTGCGCGCCACCTGCTGGGTGATGGTGCTGCCGCCCGGGACGCGTTCGCGATCGCTGGTGGCCAGCAGCCAGACCGCACGGGTGATGCCGCGCCAGTCGATGCCGGGATGCTCGTAAAAGCGCGCGTCTTCGATGGCGATCACCGCCTGCTTGACCTGTTCGGGGATCTGGTCGATGGCGGCAGGCTTGCGTCGGGCCTCGCCGAACACGGCCATTAGCTTGCCGTCGGCCGAGTACACCGACAGGGGCACCTGCAGGCGGACGTCGCGCAGGACCTGCACGTCAGGCAGGGTCGGTGCGATCAGCCACCAGGCCACGCCGAGCGCGCCCAGGCCGAGCGCGCCAAACAGGAGCCCGAGCACGAGGGCCCAGCGCAAAAGGCGTCGAAACAGGCGCATCCGCGGCGTCCGGCAGCAAGGGAGAGGGCGCCGAGTATAGGCGCCCCGGCCTGAGCGGCAGCGCCCGCGGAGGCTGCTGAAAGCACCGGAGCACGGCCCGTGCCGTCGCCACGGAACCACGAAACCTTGACGGACATCGCGCTTGTCGCAGCCTGAACCGCGGCTATCTGTTGCCAGACTGCAAATAATCGTTATTTAATGTAGTCGTGGAGTTATTGCCTGTAAGGGCTTGTGGGAAGGGGAGAAACCGTGGGGCTGTTCGCAAACAAGAAGGTGCCCTTGATCGGCGTGGACATCAGCTCCACGGCCGTCAAGCTGCTCCAGCTGAGCCAAAGCGGCGGTCGCTATCGCGTCGAGCACTACGCGGTGGAGCCGCTTCCTCCCAATGCCGTGGTCGAAAAGAACATCGTCGAGGTCGAGGCGGTGGGCGAAGCGATCAAGCGTGCGCTCAACCGCTCCGGGTCCAAGACCCGCTTCGCGGCCGCGGCCGTGGCCGGTTCGGCGGTGATCACCAAGATCATCCCCATGCAGGCCGACCTGTCCGAAGACGAGCTGGAAGACCAGATCCAGGTCGAAGCCGGGCAGTACATCCCCTACCCGATCGAGGAAGTGAGCCTCGACTTCGAGGTGCTGGGGCCGGTCAAGGACAACCCGGAGATGGTCCAGGTCCTGCTGGCGGCCTCGCGTACCGAGAACGTCGAGGTCCGCACGGCGGCCCTCGACCTCGGTGGCCTCAACACCAAGGTCGTCGACGTCGAAGCCTTCGTGATGGAGAACGCCTTCCGCCTGATCGCCGACCAGCTTTCGGTCACGCGCGATGGCCTGGTCGCCCTGGTCGACGTCGGTGCGACCATGACCACGCTCAACGTGCTCCGCAACCAGCGCAGCATCTACACCCGCGAGCAGGTGTTCGGCGGCAAGCAGCTGACTGACGAGGTCATGCGCCGCTACGGCCTGTCCTACGAGGAGGCCGGCTTGGCCAAGCGTCAGGGCGGCCTGCCCGAGAGCTACGAGATCGAAGTGCTGGAGCCGTTCAAGGAAGCCATGGTCCAGCAGGTCAGCCGACTGCTGCAGTTCTTCTATGCCGGCAGCGAGTTCAACCGCGTCGACCAGATCGTCCTGGCTGGCGGCTGCGCATCGATTGCCGGCGTGGCCGAGATGGTCGAGGACCAGCTTGGCGTGAGCACCGTAGTGGCCAACCCGCTGGCGAACATGTCCCTGGCCTCGCGGGTCCAAGCGCAGGCCCTGGCGCAGGACGCGCCTTCGCTGATGATCGCCGCCGGGCTCGCACTCAGGAGCTTCGACTAAATGGCCAAGATCAATCTATTGCCGTGGCGCGCCGAGCGCCGCAAGCAGCGCCAGAACGAGTTCTTCGCCCTGCTGGGTTTGTGCGCCGGCCTTGCCATCGCCGTCAGTTTCGGTGCGATCCAGTACTTCGACGGCCTGATCAGCAACCAGCAGCAGAGGAACGCCTATCTGACGCGCGAGATCACGGCGCTGAAGACGAAAACCGCCGAGATCGAGATTCTGGAGAAGAAGAAGTCCGATCTGCTGGCGCGCAAGGCGGTCATCGAGCAGCTGCAGGCCAACCGCTCGCAGATGGTGCACCTGTTCGATGATCTGGTCCGGACAATCCCTGATGGCGTGCGCCTGTCTTCGGTGAAGCAGGCAGGCAACCAGTTGACTCTGGAGGGCATGACCCAGTCGAACGCCCGGGTATCGTCCTACATGCGCAACATCGAGGCGGCGGAATGGCTCACTAGCGCGGATCTTGGTGTGATCGAGATCAAGGGCGACGACAAGGCGATGCCCTACTTCTTCCGGATGAACGCCACCGCGACCAAGCCGGTTGGAGAGGGCGAGGGCGAGGGCGAGGGAGAAACAGCCGAGGGTGCGCCGGAGGTCCAGCCATGAAGAACTTTGACCTCAGCAATCTGGACTTCAACAACGCTGGTGCTTGGCCGCCGCCGGTCAAGGCGTTCTTCTGCGCCATGGTGGTGGTGCTGATCCTGTTCTTTGGCTGGTACCTGTTTGTCAGCACCCAGCAAGATCAGCTTGAGACGCTTCGTCGCGCCGAAGTCGGACTTCGCGATGACTTCGAGAAGGAGCAGGCCAAGGCGGTGAACCTGGAGCCGCTCAAGGAGCAGCTTGCGGAGATGGAAGCCATGCTCCAGCAGATGCTGCGGCAGCTGCCGTCCCGCACTGAAATGCCCGACCTGATCGTCGACATCTCGCAAACTGCGCTCGCTTCGGGTATCGCCAACGAGCTCTTCCAGCCGCAGCCGGAGATCCGCAAGGAGTTCTACGCGGAGAAGCCGATCTCGCTGCGCATGGTAGGCAGCTACCACCAGTTTGGCGACTTCGTGAGTGGCGTTGCGTCGCTGCCACGCGTGGTCATCATGACGATGCACGACATCTCGTTGAAGCCCCGCGACGAGAAGGTCGGCGCGAGCAGCGGGCTGGTGCTCGAAGGCACCGTCAAGACCTACCGCTATCTCGACGAAGAGGAGCAGGCCGAAGTGGCTGAGGCTCAGGCACAGCAGGGGGCCGCGCGATGAGCAAGATGCCGACCATCCCGCGCTTCGTTGCCCTCTTCGCCGCGACTTTTCTCCTCGCCGGCTGCGATCCCGGCATGCGCGACCTCGAGAACTACGTCGCTGATGTCAAGCAGCGCCCAGCACCGCCGCTGGAGCCGCTGCCGGTGATGAAGCAGTTCGAAACCTTCGTGTACGCGGCTCAGGACCTTCGCGATCCGTTCTCGATGCCGCAGCGGCGCGACGAGCAGAGCCGCAGCGACGGTCCGCGCCCCGACCCGAATCGCCGCAAGGAGATCCTGGAAGCCTTCCCGCTCGACGGCCTCGACATGGTCGGCCTGATCGGCGCGGGCGAGAACCAGGTGGCCCTGGTGATGGATCCGCAGCGCGTGGTCCACAGGGTCCGGGTGGGCCAGTACCTCGGGCAGAGCGACGGCCGCATCGTCGCAATCCGCGAAGACGGCCTAGAGCTCGTCGAACTCATTCCCGATGGTTCGGGTGGCTGGCTTGAACGCCCGGCGCGTCTCGCGCTCGACAACGAATAAGCAGTGGGGAATCGCATGAAGCGCACATCCAAGTCCTACACCAGCGTCCTGCGGATCCGCAGCCTGCGGCTCACGGCGCTCGCCGCCCTGCTCGGAGCGGGCAACCTCGCGCTTGCGGCGGGCAGCCTCGAGAACATCAGCTTCTCCGCCGGCCCGGGAGGGCAGGTCGACATCACCCTCAGCCTGAGTGAACCCGCGGCCGAGCTGCCGGTGTTCACCACCGATGATCCCCCGCGGATCATCGTGGACCTTCCTGATACCCGTAACGCGGTCGCCCAGCGCCGCATCCCCGTGGGCATTGGCGCGACCAGCGCGATCTCCACCGCGGAGGCTGCCGGCCGCACGCGAGTCTCGATCGACCTGTTCCGGTCGAGTGCGTACCAGACGCGCAGCGAGGGCAACAACGTCATCGTCAGCGTCGGGGCCGCCAGCACGACGGCGACCCAGGTCTCCGCCTATTCGGCCGATCCCGCCAAGCGCACGGCGAACGTGACTGAAGTCGCCAATATCGATTTCCGTCGCACGCCACAGGGCACCGGCAGGATCATCCTGACCCTGGCAGGCGAAGGCGCGGCGTCCGACATGCGTGTAGACGGACAGCGCGTGCAGGTCGATCTGGCCGGCGTGTTTCTCCCGGAGCAGATGGCCGAACGGCTCGACGTGTCCGACTTCGCCACGCCCGTGCAGTCAGTGCAGCTGAGCCGCAGCCCCGCAGGCACGCGGTTGGACATCGCGGTGAACGGTCGCTTTGAACCTTTGGCCTACCAGACCGGCAACGAGTTCGTCGTTGAGATTGATCCGGTCCAGCAGGTCGTCACAGCGGATGGTGTCGTCGCCGAAGGTGCGGAGCCCGGCTATACCGGTCGCCCGGTCACCTTCACCTTCCAGGACATCCCGGTCCGCACCTTGCTGCAGCTGATCGCCGAGGAGTCGGGCCTCAACATCGTGGCTGCCGACAGCGTCACCGGCAACATGACGCTGCGCCTGATCAATGTGCCCTGGGATCAGGCGCTCGATCTGATCCTCCGCGCCAAGTCGCTGGACAAGCGCCAGGATCGCAACGTCATCTGGGTCGCTCCGCAGGCCGAGATCGCAACCTACGAGAAGGCGATCGCCGACGCGCGCATCGAGCAGGAGCAGCGCGCCGAGCTGGTCAGCGAATACATCGCGATCAATTACGGCAGTGCCGAAGAGATCGCCAAGCTGTTGACCGAGGAGAGCAAGGGTAATCAGCAGGGGGGCGCCCAACAGCAGGCGCAGCAGGGCGGTGAGTCACGCGGCTTTCTTTCGGCTCGCGGCTCCGTGACTTTCGACAAGCGCACCAACACTCTGCTGGTGAACGACATACCGCCGAAGGTCGAGGAGATCAAGAACCTCATCGTCCTGCTGGATCGCCCGGTGGACCAGGTGCTGATCGAAGCGCGCATCGTCATCGCGAGCGAAAACTTCGCGCGCGAGCTGGGCGCCAAGTTCGGCGTCAGCGGTGCCGACCAGAGCAGCAGCGGGCGGGTGATCACGACCTCCGGCTCGCAGGCAGCGAACAATGCTCTGATCACCAGCGCCTTGAGCAATCGCTATGGGGCCCGAAACACTGCCAGCAACATCGGCGACGCGCTGACCATTGGTCCGCTGCTTGAAGGCCGTGGCCTTATTCCCCAGCGTGGTGACATCCTGCCTGCGGCGAGCCGACTGGGTGTCAATCTGCCGGTCCAGAATGCTGCCGGTTCGATCGGCTTTGCGATTCTCAGTGCCGATTATCTGGTCGATCTCGAGCTCTCCGCGCTCCAGTCCGAAGGCCGCGGCGAACTGGTGTCAAGTCCGCGCGTGATCACAGCCAACCAGCGCGAAGCCAGCATCAAGCAGGGTGATGAGATCGGCTACATCACCACGACGGGCACGGGGGCATCGGCCCAGATCACCACGGAGTTCAAGGAGATCGTGCTGGAGCTGCTGGTCACGCCCACCATCACACAGGACGATCGCGTCTACCTGACCTTGCGCGTGAAGAAGGACGAGTTGGCTGGCTTCACCAACAGTCCGGTCGGAGACATTCCGCTCATCTCCAAGCGCGAGATCAACACCGCAGTGCTGGTGGATAACGGCCAGACCGTGGTGATTGGCGGTGTGTACGAATTCAACAGTCGCGAGGATCTCCGCAAGGTGCCGTTCCTGGGCGACGTGCCGGTGTTGGGCAACCTGTTCCGGACCAAACGCAACGGCACCGAGAAAGCGGAGCTGCTGATCTTTGTGACGCCCAAGGTGCTGGCGGTTTCGGGACGCAGCACGCGCTGACGCCAGTTGCCCAGCTGACAGGACATCAACAATCGGGTCGGCGATGGAACGCTGCCGGCTTTTCTGGAGAGAGAAGATGAAACCAACACTTTTGCTCAAGTGCCTGCTGCTGGGCTCGGTGGCGCTGCTGACAGCCTGCGGAGGGGGCGGGGGCAGCGGAAACGACGGTACCTTCGGACCGATCTCGAGTGCCCGCATCAGCGCCAGCGCGCAGAGTGCAACCGTGCCAGCGGGTAGCAGCCTGGCTGTCAGTGTCAACGCCACGACATCCAACAACACGCCGCTCCCCGATGGCACCGTGGTCACCGCTTCGGCGAGCCCGAGCAATCTCGGCGGCATCTTCGGCGTCATCGGTGGCCAGCAGTCCTCGACCAACAGCGCCCCGACTGTGGGCGGCCGCGCGGAGTTCATCTACCTCGCGGGTAACAGCCAAGGCGCGGTCACGCTGACCTTCTCCGTCCAGCCTTCTAGTCAGCAGTCAGCGTCTGCCGCCTCGATCCCGGTGACCATCACCGCTCCGGCGCAGACCGGAAACATCACCATCGAAGCGACGCGAACGCAGCTCCCCGTGAATCTGTTTGGCGTTGGTCCCTTCCTGGGCTCGCCCTACATGAGTGAGCTCACCATCACCGCGCGTACCGCAAGCGGCCAGCCGATCTCCATTCCACGCGGTGGGTCGGGTGGTCTTGGGCTCTCGATCAACCCGGTGACCGTGGCCGCTCTGTCGACCCTTGATGATCCTGAAACGGAGGACGATCCGAGCACGCCGGTGATTGAGAACAACGAGTTCTTGACCTTGGTGGGCAGCACCCCTGTCGGTATCAACTCAGGCCGTGCCACGGCGTTCGTTCATTCGTTCAACACCACCGGTACCGCAGTCGTTACCGCGAGCATTCAGGACCCCGAAACTGGTCGTGTCCTGAGCACGACCCAAAGCATCCAGATCGTTTCCAACGCGCCGCCGCTGCCGGCAACGGTTCAGCTGCTCCCGACGTTTGCCGGTCTGTACGCGCAAGGTTCTGGTGGGCGCACCTCGGGCGTCTTCGAGGCTGAAGTGAATGATGGCATCGGCCAGCCGGTGCCGAACCCGGTCGCCGGCAACACCTCCTTCAACAACATTCGCGTGGAAGTGATCGGTGATGCCTCGACCGCCGCTGGCGAGCGCGTCAATGGCGTCAACGCAGCCGGACAGAACGTCAGCGGCGCGAGCATCGCGCTGAGGACCACTGCAGGTGGTGCCACATTCAACTTCATCTCCGGCTCGCGCGTCGGTCAGTCCACCATCCGCGTCACCGCTGATCGTGCCGACAACAACGTCGACAACGGCATCAGCGATCCCGTGGTCGCCGAGCGCACGGTCGTGATCTCGGACGGCAAGCTGTTCGCGCTGCAGCTGACCAGCCCCAATGTGGAAGCCATCGAGGCGAATCGCGTCGCATCGAACGAACAAGGACTGATCGGAGGCCTCGACGGTACCTACAGCCTTACCGTCAGTGCACTTGCCACCGATCGCCAGGGCAACCCGGTGATTGCGGGCACACCCGTCGAGTTCGGCCTGATCGACGCTCCGCTGATTGGTTTCCCGACCCAGGGCTCCGGTGTGTTCGCGATTGCGGGCAACGACGGTAACCCGCAGGAAAATGGCTTCCTGTTCAGCGCTCCGGGTGGTGCATTCCAGACCGCCGGCGGCGGTGCCGGCCCGGGTGACACCCTGCTCGTGTTTGGTCAGTCCGTCCAGGGCAACCGCGACCTCGAAAGCGCGCGCACCATCGCCCAGGTCAACAGCCAGACGGCCCTTTCGACGGTCCAGCGCTTCAATCGCAACGACGACACCGGCACCAGCGTGGACAGCGGCAATGTCCTGCCCTACATCATCGGGCGCGCCCAGCACGGCAACATCATTGCAACCGGCTTCACCGATGAGAACGGTGTAGCGACAGTGCGGGTGAACTACCCGGTGTCGCGTCTTGGCCAGAGCGTGGCGATCTGGAGCCGCGGCAGCGCGACCACGACGACCGGTTCCAAGCTGGTGTCCGATATCGCGACTCTGGTGTATCCGGGTATCGCCGAGCTCAACATCATCGCCAACCCGGGCGCCATTCCCGGCAACACCACCGCCAATGTGACGGTCTGCTTGCGCGATGCCTTCGACTCGCCGATCCAGGGTGCCTTCGTCAACTTCGGTTTCAGCCTCGCCTCGGGCACTGGCACCATTGGCGGTCGCAACAGCGGTCCGCTGCCGAGCCCGACGGGCAGCAACGGCTGCGTCCTGGTGCCCGTTGTCACCAGCGGCATGACCGAGGATGGCGACAACCTGTTGACCTTCACCCTTGGCGATGCGGAACCTGCGGAAGTCGAGATCAACGTTGCGGATGATCTGATCCTGCAGGCCTTCCCGACCGCGTTCATCGGCGACGGATCGTTCACCGTCAACCTGCGCCTGATCGACGGCGCCGGCAACGGCATCTCCGGCCGCGCGATTGCCGCACAGTGCTCCGGCGACGGCGACACCGCGGTGGTCAGCGTGTCGCAGGCGCCCACGATCACCGATGCCGGCGGCAACAGCACCGCCGTCGTAGTCGCTTCGCTGATGGATCAGCCGGGCGGCGGCGCGGAGTGGGAGTGCGTGTTCAGCCTGGCTGGCGGCGAGCCCTCGGCGACCGTGATCTTCAAGGGCCGCGACAGCTGCGCAGGCGGTGGTGGCTTCAGCCCGCCGCCGCCGGCCAATGCGTGCAATACGGGTGGCAACACGCAAAACCAGACCCTGACGCTGGTCCTTTCCGGGGCTACTGGCGGAACGGTGACGGGCACCAGCGGATTCACCTGTAGCGCTCCGACCTCGACCCAGGTGAGCTGCGCCCAGCCCTTCCCTGCCAACACCATCGTCAACATGACGGTGACTCCGAATGGCACGGCGCCGCGTCCGGTTCCCCAGGTCAGCGGTGGCTGCCAGCTGGCGCCCTTGAACCAGGGCCCCGGGGCGACCTTCAACGTCAACACCACTGCCTTGACTGCAGCAACGACCTGCAACATCACCTTCCAGTGATGTTCGACAGCTGAACCGACAAAGGGCCGCTGATGCGGCCCTTTGTCTTTTGGCTTGCCGAGGAGGGCGCTGCGCGGTACGCATTCCGTACTTTTGGCGTGCGCGCAGCAGCGGCCGCTCAATCAGGGTGCGCAGCACACTGGGACCAGTTGGGAAGCTTCGGTGCACCCGCGTGCGCCCACGGTCGCGAGCGGCGCTAGACTCGGCCAACGCTCGGCCACGGGCCGGGTGTTTGCGGGCTGGCGTAGCGCCTGGCGCGTTCGCTTGCCTGGCCCCGGGATTGACGACTGCAGAGAGCCCACCGTGTCCCAGCACAGAATCGAACTGAAGCCCGGTGAAGTGCTTTTCCGCGAGGGGGATCCCCCCGACTGCGCCTTCCTCGTGCAGGCGGGAACACTGCAGATCACGACGGGTCCGGACCAGCGCACCCTGGCGGAAGTGCGCGCGGGGGAATTGCTGGGGGAGATGGCTGTGATCGACCGCTCGCCGCGCACGGCCACGGCGACAGCGATCGACAGCTGCGTGCTGGTGCCGATCACGCCGGAGCAGATCGCCGAACGCCTGCTCAATACCGATCCGGTGGTGCGCGCCCTGCTTGAAGGGCAGCTGCGCCGCTACCGCGCAACGCTGGCCAGCCTCCAGGGACAGGCACCTGCGGCGGCCGAGGTGATCCATGCGGGCATCGACGGGATTGGCAAGATCCGTCTGGAATCCGAATTGCGAGAAGCGCTCAGCACGGGCGGACTGGAGGTTCGCTTCCAGCCCCTGCTTGAGATCGATCGCGGTGAGATCGCTGGTTACGAAGCCCTCGTGCGCTGGCACCATGACCAGCGCGGCCAGATCTCCCCTGGCGAGTTCATTGCTTTGGCCGAAGAGACCTCGCTGATCGTGCCGGTCGGCGAATTCGTGCTTGAGGCCAGCCTGGATGCCCTCGCCCGCATCGGTTCACCCCGCGGCCGCCTGCCCTTCATCGCGATCAACGTGTCGGCACGCCAGCTGGTCGAGGACGCCCTGCTGCCGCGGCTGCTGGAGCGTCTGCGCGCGAGGGGCATCCACCCGGCGCAGATCAAGATCGAGATCACCGAGAGCCGTCAGCTCGACTACCAGCGGGTTGCCGCGATGATGCGCAGCGCGCGCGAGGCGGGCGTGCGCGTCGCCCTCGACGACTTCGGCACGGGCTACTCCAACCTGCAGCACATGCATTTGCTGAGCTTTGACACGCTCAAGGTTGACCAGGCCTTCGCCCGCGCCATGCTGGAGGATCCGCGCGCCCGCCGGATCGTCGAAGCGATCGTCGCCATGGCGCATGGCTTGGGCGCCGACGTCGTCGTGGAAGGTATCGAGCACGAAGGTCAGCTCAGCCTGCTGCGCGAACTCGGCTGCCGCTATGCGCAGGGATGGCTGGTGGGGCGCCCCATGGCGCTGGACGAACTCCTCGCACGTCAGGCGCGCGCCGACGCTTGAGGCTGCCCACGCTGCGGGGCTGGTCATGGCCGGTGCGCGCTGCCTGCCCCGGTGCGGGCCGATGGATCGCACCCGGCAAGGCGAGGCGCGAACGCTGATGGCACCCTGTACCCGGCCTGCGACGCGCTCATCCGCAGGCGGACGACTCCATCTGCCGGCCCGACCAATCGCACAGGCTGGGTTGCGTACCCGCCGGCATACTGGCGATGGAAATGCGCAGGCCTCAGCTGCAAGCGGGGCTATCTCGCCAATCAAGGCGATCGCCCAGCTTGGCCAGGCGGCCATCCGGAAACCAAGCCCACGCGGACGTTGTCCATACCCACCCACACACGGTGAACACCCCCGATGCAAGCCACCGAAAACGCCACGCACGACGCCCGGATGGATCCTCTGGCTGCGCGCTTCGCCGCCTTGCGCGACGCACTCTCGGCCGAGGTCGTGGGCCAGCCCGAACTGGTCGAGCGGCTGCTGATCGCCCTGCTCGCCGACGGCCATCTGCTGGTGGAAGGCGCCCCGGGTCTGGCGAAGACGACGGCGATCAAGGCGCTGGCGGCGCGCATCGAGGCCAACTTCCACCGCGTGCAGTTCACGCCCGACCTGCTGCCGGCCGACCTGACCGGCACCGAGGTCTACCGGCCGCAGGAGGCGCGCTTCGAGTTCCAGCCCGGGCCGCTGTTCCACAACCTGCTGCTTGCCGATGAGATCAACCGCGCGCCCGCGAAGGTGCAGTCGGCCCTGCTGGAAGCCATGGGCGAACGACAGATCACCGTCGGCCGGGTCACCTACGCGCTGCCCGACCTGTTCCTGGTCATGGCCACCCAGAATCCGATCGAACAGGAGGGCACGTACCCCTTGCCCGAAGCCCAGCTCGACCGCTTCCTGATGCATGTGCGCATCGGCTATCCGCAGGCCGACACTGAAGCCGAGATCCTGCGCCTGGCGCGGACCCGCGCACAGCAGGAGCTGAAGCCCGGGGGGGCGGCGCCTGCCAGCAACAGCGTGGCGCGCATCAGCGCCGATGACATCCGCGCCGCACGTCGACGCATCCTCGATCTGCACTTCGCGCCCCGGCTCGAGCGCTATCTGATCGAGCTCGTGCTGGCGACGCGGGATGCCACGCCCTACGGCGCCGAGCTGAAGAGGCAGATCGCATTCGGCGCCAGCCCGCGCGGATCGATCTCGCTGGAGCGCTGTGCGCGCGCCCACGCCTGGCTGGCCGGGCGGGATTTCGTCGCGCCGGAGGACATCCGCGCGATCGCGCTCGATGTCCTCCGGCACCGCGTACTGCTCAGCTTCGAGGCTGAAGCGGAGGGCCTCGACAGCGACTCGATCCTGCGCGCCCTGCTGGACCGCGTGCCGCTGCCTTGAGCGCGGCGCACGATACGGTGCTGGCGGTGAGCCACGCAGCCATCATTCCCGAGCTGGCCGAACTGGTCGCCCTGCGCTCGCGGGCGGCACAGCTGGCGGCCGGCGCGCGCCGACGCTCGGCGGATCGTGCTGCGGGAAGCCGCCACAGCCCTTTCCGTGGACGCGGCATGGACTACGCCGAGTCGCGCGCCTATGCGCCCGGCGACGACGTGCGCCACATCGACTGGCGTCTGACCGCCCGCACCGGCGATCTGCACACCAAGCTGTTCGCGGCGGAACGCGAGCGCACCTCGGCCATCCTGCTCGACACCGCCGCCGCGCTGCAGTTCGGCACCCGAGCGTGCTTCAAGTCGGTGCAGGCGGCCCGTCTGGGCGCATTGTTCGCCTGGTTCGCGCAGGCTGAGGGCGATCGCGTCTGTGCGGCCGCTTTCGGCCGCCGCGCCGGGCAGCTGCCGGCCGCCGGCACCCAGCGGGGCGTCCTGCGGGTGTTGAAGGCGCTCTGCGAATGGTCCCTGCCTGAACAGCCCGGCGGCGCGCCGCAGCCTATGGCGCGAGCCATCGACGCACTGGACCGCACCTTGCGTGCAGGCGCGCATGTGCTGCTGCTGCTGGATGCTTCCAGCCTCGACGACGACGCCCTGCGTAGCCTGCTGCGGCTGCGCCGGCAGCATGATGTGATCGCCGCGCTGCTGGTTGATCCGCTCGAGCGCGATGTCCTGCCGGCTGGCCGCTATCGCGTGCAGACCGCGCGCGGAGAATCCCTGCTGGAAGTGCCGGGCAGCGGTCGGCCACCGTGGCAGCAGACGCTGCGCGCGCGCCAGGACGGCGTCATCGAGCGCCTGCAGCGCGCGGGCGTCGGTGCGCGCCTTGTCAGCACGCGCGAAGACCCAGTCCCTGCGCTGCGCGATCTGCTGCGTGGGGCCCCACCGCGGGAGGGTGAATGAAGCCCGGCCCCGAACTCCGCGACATCCAGCTGCCGCCCGAACCCGGACTCTGGCCCTGGCCGCCGGGGGTGTGGGTGCTGCTGCTGGTGGCGCTTGCAGTTCTGCTGTGGCTCGGTCTGCGCGCACGTCGTGCCCTGGTCCGACGCCAACGCAATCGCCGATGGCTTGCGGCATTCGGCGCCATCGCAAGCGACAACGCCAATCCCGCGATCGAGCGCGTCGCGGCTGCGTCCGAACTGCTGCGGCGCGCCGTACGCCAGCAGGCGCCGACAGAGGCGGCATTCGAAGGTGCGGCATGGCGCGCCTATCTGCAGAGCCTCGGGCCTGCGTCCGACGCCGATCCTGGACTGGACACCCTCGTGCAGGGGCCCTGGCGCGCACAGCTCGCCGAACACGAGGCCAGGCTCGCGACCGCCTACGCCGAACGCTGTCTGCGGCGTCTGCTGGAGCGGTGGCCATGAGCGCCTGGCTGGCTGCTGTCGAATCGATCGAGCTGGCCCGACCCTGGGCGCTGTGGCTGCTGCCGCTGCCGCTGCTGGTCCTGCTGCTGCCGCCGGCCCGGCAGCGGCAGGGCACTGCCCTCAGGCTGCCCTTCGAGCTGCCACAGATGGAGGCCGGCAGTGCGCGCTCGCGGCTTGCGAGCGCGCGTCTGTTCATCGCCGTGCCGATCTGGCTGCTGGTCTGTCTGGCTGCCGCCCAGCCGCAGCGCTTGGGCGAGATCGAGGCACCGCCCAGCAGCGGCCGTGACCTCATGCTCGCCGTGGATGTCTCGGGATCCATGGCCGCCGAGGACATGCAGATCGGCGGACGCCGGGTCGATCGCCTGACCGCGGTCAAGCGTGTGCTGGGTGATTTTCTCGACCGCCGCGCCGGCGATCGCGTGGGCCTGATCCTGTTCGGCCAGAGTGCCTACCTGCTGACGCCGCTGACCTTCGATCGCGCCCACGTACGCTACCAGCTCGAAACCAGCGTGATCGGCATGGCCGGACGCGAAACCGCGATCGGCGATGCCGTGGGCCTCGGCGTCAAGCGCCTGCGCGAGCGCGGCGAGGGCGAGCGCGTGCTGATCCTGCTCACCGATGGCGTGCACAACGCCGGTGCGCTCGATCCCGAGCGGGCGACCCAGCTCGCCGTCGCCGAGAACGTGCGTGTACACACCATCGGCATGGGGGGCGACGGCGGCAGCGCCAGCGTATTCGGCCTGCAGATCGCCACGCCCGGCGCCGAGATCGACGAGGCCAGCCTGCGGCGGATCGCCGAGAGCACTGGCGGACGCTACTTCCGCGCCCGCGACACCCGCGAGCTGGCCGGCATCTATGCCGAGCTCGATCGCCTGGAGCCGGTCGAGCAGGACGCCGAGCCGCTGCGCCCGCGTCACGAGCTGTTCCACTGGCCGCTGGCGCTCGCCCTGCTGCTCGCACTGAGCGTGCTGCTCGCAGGCAGCCTCGCCGCCGACCGGGAGCGTGCATGAGCGCGCTCGGCCTCGACGACTTCCACTTCCTGCGGCCGTTTTGGCTGCTGGCGCTGTTGGCCCTGCCGCTGCTGGTCTGGCTGCGCCATCGTGCGCACCATGTCGGCGATCCCTGGCGGCGGGTGGTCGACGCGCCCCTGCTGGCGGCGCAGTCGGCCAGTCGTGTGCAGGGCCCGCGACTGCCGGAGCTGCTGCTCGCCGGTGGCCTTGCGATCTGCGTACTGGCGCTGGCCGGGCCGGCCTGGCGCGAGCTGCCGCAGCCCCTGGTCAAGCGCCAGGCGCCGTTGATCGTTGCCCTTGATCTCTCCGCCAACGTGCGCGCCGCTGACCTGAAGCCCGATCGCCTGAGCCGTGCGCGCCTGAAGCTCGCCGAGCTGGTGCGCCGCCGCGCCGACGGCCAGACCGCGCTCATCGCGTTTGCCGGCGAAGCCTTCACCGTGGCCCCGCTGACCGATGACGCCACCACCCTGGACGGACTGCTGGGGGCCCTCGACCCCTCGATCCTGCCGGTGCCCGGGCAACGCCCCGAGCGCGCGATCCGCATGGGCCTGCGCCTGCTGGCCGACAGCGGGGCCCAGCGCGGCGATCTGCTGCTGCTGACCGACCGCGTCGGCACGGCGGCGGTGGAGGCCGCGCGCGAGTCCGCCGCGCAGGGGCTGCGCGTCTCGGTGCTCGGCCTTGGAACCCCGGAAGGCGCGCCGGTGGCGGTGGGCGGCGGCGGCTTCATGCGCGACGAGGCCGGCAACATCCGCCTGCCGCGGCTCGACGAGGACAGTCTGCGCGCGCTGGCGCTGGCCGGGCAGGGCGGCTATGCGCGCTTCGCTGCCGACGGCAGCGATCTGCGCGCGCTGGGCTTCGACAGCGCCCAGTCCAGCGCCGATGCGGGCCGCGTGGAGACTGTTCGCAGCGATGCCAGCAGCCCGCTGCGCTACCAGGACGAAGGACCGCTGCTGGCCCTGCTGCTGCTGCCGCTGGCGGCGCTCGCCGCGCGCCGCGGCTGGCTGCTGGTGCTGCCTTTGCTCCTGCTGCCGCTGGCGCCGCCACGCACGGCGCAGGCGCAGCCCGCGCCAGCGCTGACTACTGCTCCAGCCGATGTCGCGGCCAATGCAGCGACCGGCGACGTCGACACATCGCCGGGCGCACTCGCGCAGTTCTGGAACGATCTCTGGGTGCGTCGAGACCGCCAGGCCTGGGACGCCCTGCAGAGCGATGCGCCCGAGCGTGCCGCGGCCCTGGCCGAGGATCCGGCCCTGCGCGGCAGCGCCGCCTATCGCGCCGGGGATCTCGAATCTGCGCTGGCCGATTTCGCCCAGGGCGACGATGCGCGCAGCCACTACAACCGCGGCAATGCACTCGCCGGGCTGCAGCGCTACGACGAGGCCCTCGCGGCCTATAACGCCGCCCTGGCCCGCGAGCCCGGGCACGCCGATGCCGCTGCCAACCGCCAGGCCGTCGAGGACTGGCTCAAGCAGCAGGAGCAGCAGCAGGCTCAGGACGGCGAGCAGGGCAAGGACGGCGAGAAGTCGCAATCCGGCGACTCCGGGGAACCAGTGCCCGACGGCGAGCAGACGCCGGACGAGGGCAGCGAGTCGGAGTCCTCCGAAGGCACGTCGCCGCCGTCGTCCGAGGGCCCGCAGAACGATTCAACACGGGGCGAGCAGGGCGGCGAGTCCGATCCGCAGGAGGCCGAAGCCGAAGGCGATGCGGCCGAGTCCGAGCAGGCACAGCAGGATTTCAACGAGGCGATGCAGCAGGCCCTGCAGGAGTCGGAAACGCAGACCGAGCTTGATCCCCAGGGCGAGCCACCGAGCGCGGAAGCCATGGCCGAGGCGGAGAAGCGCCAGGCCCTGGAGCAATTGATGCGGCGCGTGCCCGACGACCCCGGCGGCCTGCTGCGCCGAAAATTCCTGCTTGAGTACCAGCGCCGCCAGCGCGAGGGCGATCCGCGATGAATGTGCAGTTGAAGAACCTTGTGGTCCTCCTCGTCGCCCTGCTGCTGCCACTGGCCGCGGCGGCGCAGGGCACGCGCGCTTTCCTCGACCGCGAGCAGGTCGTGCTCGGCGAGTCGGTCACCCTGAACATCGAGACCGACCAGCCCGGCAGTGGCGAGCCGGACCTGTCGGCACTGGGCAGCGATGTGCGCGTGCTCGGCAGCTCCAGCAGCACCCAGATCAGCTTGGTCAACGGTCGCCAGAGCATGCGCACCCTGTGGGGCGTGGTGCTGGAACCCCTGTCTGCAGGCGTGCTCGGCATCCCGGCACTGGAGGTGCGCGGTCAGCGCACCGAGCCACTGCGGCTGACCGTCCTGCCGGCCGCCGCGCAGCCCCGCGACGGCACCGCCGACCTGCTGCTCGAAGTCGAAGTCGAGCCTGAACAGCCTTACGTCCAGCAGCAGGTGATCTACACCGTGCGCCTGCTGTATGCGGTGACCCTGCTCGACGGCCAGCTCGACGAGCCCGGCGCCGCCGGTGCCGACATCCGCCGACTCGGCGGTGACGCCACCTACAGCCGCGAGATGGGCGGCCGCCGCTACAGCGTGGTCGAACGCCGCTACGCACTGACGCCGCTGGCATCGGGCCCACTGGCGATTGAAGCCCCGCGCTTCCGCGGGCGCGCGCTGGCGGGCGGGCGCAGCAACCGCATGTTCGATCCCGGCACTCCGGTCGCGGCCGCTGGCGACGCGCTGCAGCTGGAGGTGCGGCCGCGACCGGCGACGGCGGGCGAGCCCTGGCTGCCCGCACAGTCCCTGGACTACCGCCTGAAGTCCAGCGCCGCCGGCACCTTGCGCGTGGGCGAGCCGGTGACGCTGTCCTTGCGGCTGTCGGCGCGCGGGCTGTCCGCGGAGCAGTTGCCCGAGCTGGTGCTGCCTGCGATCGACGGCGCCGAGGTCTATCCCGACCAGGAATCCAGCCAGACCCGCGAAGGGCCCCGCGGCATCGAAGGCGAGCGCAGCCGCAGCTTCGCGGTGGTGCCGAACCGTGCCGGCACGCTCGAACTGCCGCGACTCGTGATCCGCTGGTGGGATGTCGAAGCGGACGCGACGCGCGAAGCGGTGATCGAAGCGCAGCGCTTCGAGGTCGAGGCTGGCGCCGGCAGTGCTGCCGCCACCAGCGCAGGAGCGCCGACCACGGCCGCCCCACAGAGCGAGCCGCGCATCGCGAACATCGTGCAGCAGGGCGTGCATCCGCTCTGGCGCATCGCAGCCCTGCTGCAGCTGCCGCTGGTGCCGCTGTTCGCCGCGCTGTGGTGGCGTGCGCGCAGGCGACGCCACGCGCCGGCGGGCACCGCCAACGCTGGTCCCGCTCCGCCACCCCAGGCCGGCCCCTCGCTGGCCGCAGCCTTGCGGCAGGGTGAGTTGGCGGACATCGCCGAGGCCCTGCGCGGCGTTGCGCGCGCGCGCGGCCTCGGCCCCGACCTGGGCGCGCTCATTCGGGCGTTGAGCGATCCCGGGCAGCGCGCTGCGGTGGAGGCACTGCAGCGAAGTCTGTATGCCGGCGCTGAGGGCGCACCGGCCCTGCAGGCGCTGCGCGCGGCGTTCGCGCGCGCGCCGGCGTTCCGCGCCGCAACGACGGCAGTTACCGAGTCTGCTGGCCTGCCGCCGCTGTATCCGGATCGCGAGCGTCGCTGAGCGCAACGCGCGGCCGGGTACTGCGCGTCGAGGGTCCGTGTCGATGGGCACCCGACCCCAGCGGGACCGTGATGTACCATCCGGTCTCGTTGCGTGCAGACCAAGGTCGGTCTTGCGCGGCGTCGATGCGGCGGGGAAGCCGCATCCTGGCGGTGCCCGGTGCGGCTGCGCCGAAGGCACGCTCAATCCACGCACAGTCCTCTGGGGGGACGCCCGATGATCCAACGTGTCGCGCTGGCTTTGCTGCTGGCATTTGGTCTACCTGCGCTTGCGCAGGACTCCGCGCCCGAGGGCAATCAAGGCTTCGAAACGGTACAGGCCGCCGAAGCTGCCGATGCCGCCCAGGCTGAGCCAGCACCACCGCAAGCCGCGCCGGCGCCCGCGATGTCGGCCGTGCCCGATGCGCCCGCTACAGCGGTCGAGCCGAGCCTGGACCAACGCATCGAAGCTATGATCCGGCCGGTAGCAGACGCGGTGTCTGGACAGATTTTCAGAGCGGTACGAGTCGGCGGCACCGACGAAGCGCCGGTGATGTTCCCGCTGATCGTCGGCTGGCTGATCCTCGGCGGCCTGGTGTTCACCGTGTACCTCGGCTTCATCAACCTGCGCGGCTTCGCGCACGGCTTCCGCCTGTTGCGCGGCGATTTCAGCAGCAAGCGCGACGCCGGTCCGGGTGAGGTCAGCCATTTCCAGGCCCTGACCTCCGCGGTGTCGGGCACCGTCGGCCTCGGCAACATCGCCGGCGTGGCGGTGGCGATCACCATCGGCGGCCCCGGCGCGACCTTCTGGATGGTGCTGGCCGGCCTGCTCGGCATGTCGACCAAGTTCGTCGAGTGCACCCTGGGCGTGAAGTACCGCCTGGAGAAGGCCGATGGCACGGTCTCGGGCGGCCCGATGTACTACCTCTCGCGCGGCATCGCCGAAAACTATCCGGGCATGAAGTGGTTCGGCTGGAAGCTGGCGATCATCTTCGCGATCTGCACCATGCTCGGCGCGATCGGCGCCGGCGCCATGTTCCAGGCCAACCAGGCCTATTCGCAGCTGCTCAACGTCACCGGTGGCGCCGAGGGTCCGCTGGCCGGCAACGCCCTGTGGTTCGGCCTTGCTTACGCCGCACTGGCCGGTGCCGTCGTGCTGGGCGGCATCACCCGCATCGGCAGCGTCACCGCCAAGCTGGTGCCTTCGATGGCGGTGCTGTACGTGCTCGGCTGTCTGTTCGTCATCCTCACCAATATCGGCCAGCTGCCTGGTGCGATCGGCGCGATCTTCACCGGTGCCTTCACCGGCGAAGGTGCCGTCGGCGGCATCATCGGCGCGCTGATCGTCGGCTTCCGCCGCGCGGCGTTCTCGAACGAGGCGGGCCTGGGCTCTTCGGCGATCGCCCATTCGGCGGTCAAGACCCGTGACCCGGTCACCGAGGGTTTCGTCGCCCTCTGGGAGCCCTTCATCGACACCGTGGTGATCTGCACCATGACCGCGCTGGTGATCATCATCACCGGCCAGTACCTGGTCGCGGGTGGTGGGGACGGCGTGCAGCTCACCTCGAACGCCTTCGGCAGCGTGGTCAGCTGGTTCCCCTACGTGCTGACCTTCGCGGTGCTGCTGTTCGCCTTCTCGACCACGATCACCTGGGGCTACTACGGCGCCAAGGCCGCGGCCTTCATGGCACGCGAGAACAAGGGCGTGCTCTACGGCTTCAAGATCTTCTACCTGTTCACCGCGGTGCTCGGCTGCACGCTGCAGCTGTCCAGCCTGGTCGACATCGCCGACGCCCTGCTGTTCATCATGGCGATCCCGAACCTGATCGGCGTCTACCTGCTGATGCCGGTGGTCAAGCGCGAGCTCAACGCCTACTGGGCGCGGCTCAAATCGGGTCAGCTGCGCAGCTACCGCGAACAGCCGGAGAGCTGAGCCATGGACCCTGTCCGCGGCATGTCCCTGCACACGAAGATGGCCATCGGCTTCGCGGTGGGTATCGCCGCGGGCGTGCTGGCCAACCTCACTGCCGCCGACGCCGACTGGCTCGGCGGCCTGATCCGCTACGTCACCGATCCGGTCGGCCAGGTCTTCCTGCGCCTGCTGTTCATGCTGGTGGTGCCGCTGGTGTTCTCGGCACTCGTGCTGGGCGTGGTGGAGATCGGCGACCCGCGCTCGCTCGGCCGCATCGGTGGGCGCACCCTGGTCTTCATCCTCGTCGTCACCACGATTGCGGTCAGCATCGGCCTGGTCGCGGTCAACCTGCTGCAGCCGGGCCAGGGTCTGCCACCGGACCTCGCCGACGAGCTGATCGCCGGCTCCAGCGAGCGTGTGGCCGACATCGCCAGCAAGGGCAGCGCGGTCTCGGGCATCGACCTGCTGATCAACATCGTGCCGCGCAATCCGCTCGCATCCGCGGTCAACGGCGATCTGATCGGGGTGATGTTCTTTGCGCTCATGTTCGGCATCGGCGCCACCGTGGTGGCCAGCGCCGGCACCCGCAGCTTCGTCGGCGCGGTGCAGGGCGTGTATGACATCTGCCTGAAGCTGATCGGCTGGATCATCCAGCTCGCCCCCTATGCGGTGGCGTGCCTGCTGTTCGGGATCACCGCCAAGCTGGGCTTCGACGTGCTGGTTCAGCTGGCGCGCTATGTCGGCACGGTGGTGCTGGCGCTCGCCATCCATTTCTTCGTGGTGTTTCCGATCCTGGTACGGGTGTTCGGCGGCATGTCGCCGCTGAAGTTCTTCAAGGGCGCGCAGCCGGCGATCCTCACTGCGTTCTCGACCAGCTCCTCCAGCGCGACCCTGCCGACCACGCTGGAATGTGCCGAGCATCGTCTTGGCGTGCCGCGTCCGGTGGCGCGCTTCGTCTGCACCCTGGGTGCCACCGCCAACATGAACGGCACCGCGCTGTTCGAGGGCATCACGGTGCTGTTCCTCGCCCAGTTCTTCGGCGTCGAACTGAGCTTCGTGCAGCAGGTCAGCATCCTGGTGCTGTGCATCTTCGGCGCGATCGGCGCTGCCGGCGTGCCCGGCGGCTCGCTGCCGGTGATCGCGATGATCCTCGCGATGTTCGGCATCCCGCCCGAAGGCATCGGTCTGATCCTGGGCGTCGACCGCTTCCTCGACATGTGCCGTACCACGGTCAATGTCGGCGGCGATCTGGTGGGCTCGGTGGTGGTGGCGCGCGGCGGCCTGCTGCCGCCCGCGGAGTCGGACTACGGGGCACAGGCCGGGCCGGGCGAAGGCCGCAGCGAGGTCTGAACCGGTGTCGGATACCGACCTCACCGGCCTGCTGCAGGCCTGGCGCGGCGGTGACCGTGCCGCGCTCGACCGCCTGCTGCCCGAGGTCTACGGACTGCTGAAGCGCATGGCGGCTGGCCGCGTCGGCAGCGTCGACCGCACGCCCACGCTGGAGCCCACGGCGCTGGTGCACGAGGCGGTACTGCGCCTGCTGGGCGGCAGCCCGGACTGGCAGAACCGCAGCCATTTCCTCGCCGTGGCCGCGCTGCAGATGCGCGCGGTGCTGGTGGATCACGCCCGCGCCCGCGTCGCTGCCAAGCGCGGCGGCGGCGCGGCGCTGGTGACCCTGCGCGCCGCCGAGTTCGAAGCCGCTGGCGACGGCGTCGAGGTCGATCTGCTGGCCCTGGACCAAGCCCTGCAGCAGCTCGCCGGCACCGACGACCGCGCCGCCCGTGTCGTCGAGATGAGCTACTTCGCCGGCATGCAGCGCGAGGAGATCGCCGAGGTGCTGGCGGTCAGCCCGGCGACCATCGACCGCGACCTGCGCTTCGCCCGCGCCTTTCTGAATCGCCAGCTCGGCGGCTGAGTACGCAGCCCGCGGGCGTGCTCGCCGCGCCGCGCGAAACCTGACGCACCGCAGCAGCCGAGGGGCGACGCCATCGCGTATGTTCCTCGGCTGGACAGGGGAAGGCAGATGGCGGCGAGCCTGCACTCGGACGTACTGGTGGTCGGTGGTGGCCTGGCCGGCATGGTCACGGCGCTCGAGTGTCTGCGCGGCGGTCGATCGGTGACGATCGTCGACCGCGACACGCCCGCGCGCTTCGGCGGCCTCGCGCGCTGGGCCTTCGGCGGCATGGCCCTGGTCGGCACGCCGCTGCAGGCGCGCATGAAGATCCGCGACACGTCCGAGCTCGCGCTGCGCGACTGGCTGAGCTTCGGCGAACTGGACCCCGCGGACACCTGGTCGCTGGCCTGGGCGAAGCACTACGTCGAGCGCTCGCGCGCCGAGGTTCATGATTGGCTGCTGGGCGAGGGCGTCCGCTTCCTGCCCGCGGTCAATTGGGTCGAGCGTGGCCGTCACGGCGAGGGCAATTCGGTGCCGCGCTACCACATCGTCTGGGGCACGGCGCGGCAGCTGGTGCTGTGCCTGCACGAGGCGCTGCGGCGTGCGGACCGCGGCGGTCGCCTGCGCGTGCTGCACCAGCACCGCGTCAGCGCGCTCGAATCGCGGGACGGCCGCGTCTGCGGCGCGCTCGCGATCGACGAACGCAGCGGCGCGGAGCTGCGCTTCCGCGCGGATGCCGTGGTGCTGGCGATGGGCGGCATCAATGGCAGCCACGAAGCCTGCCGCGCGCACTGGCCCAGGGACCGGCCGCTGCCGGCGACGATGCTCAATGGCGCGCATCCCTTCGCCGATGGCCGCCTGCATGGCGAAGTCGCCGAGTGCTTCGGCGGCCGCATCGTCAACGCCGGCGAGATGTGGAACTACGCAGGCGGCATCGCCCATCCGTTTCCGCATTTCGAGGGCCACGGCCTGTCGATCATTCCCTGCAAGTCGGCGCTGTGGCTGGACCACCGAGGCGAGCGCATCGGCCCGGAGCCGCTGGTCACTGGGTTCGATACGAACTGGTTGTGCCAGCGCGTTGCCGAGCAGGCCCGGCCCTGGACCTGGCAGCTGCTCAATCGGCGCATCGCGCTCCGCGAGTTCGCGATTTCCGGCGCCGAGCACAACCCGCGCATCCGCGATCGCCAGTTCCTGCGCTTCCTGATCGAGACGCTGTTCGGCAATGCGCGCCTGGTCGATCAGATGCAGCGCGAGAGCGCCGACTTCCTGGTTGATGATTCGCTCGAAGGGCTGGCGATGCGGATGAATGCGCTGACCTGCTCGCATGACATCGATGCAGAGCGACTGCGGGCCACAGTCGCGGCTTTCGACGCGCACTTCGCCGCGGGCCGCACTCCGACCGAAGACGAACAGGTGCGGCGCATTCTTCAGGCACGGCAATGGCGACCTGACCGCCTGCGCACCTGTGCACCCGCGCCTCTGTCTAAAGCGGGCGCGGGACCCTGGATCGCGATTCGCCTGCAGCTGATCACCCGCAAGAGCCTGGGCGGCCTGCGCACCGACCTGCAGTCGCGGGTGCTGGGGGCGGACGATGCGCCCATCCCCGGCCTCTACTGCGTCGGCGAGGCCGCCGGCTTCGGCGGTGGCGGGGCCCACGGCAAGCGCTCGCTGGAGGGTACTTTCCTGCCCGGCTGCATCCTGACGGCCCGCGCCGCGGCGCGTCATCTTGGCGAAGGCTGAGCCACATCCCGACTCGAGATCCCGCACGGAGCCTACCCATGCCCAACGGCGCCCAAGCCCTGATGAAGACCCTCGCCGATGCCGGCGTCACGGTCTGCTTCACCAACCCCGGCACCAGCGAAATGCACTTCGTCGCAGCACTCGACGACGAGCCTCGCATGCGCGCCGTGCTCTGCCTGTTCGAGGGCGTGGCCACTGGCGCCGCCGACGGCTACGCGCGGATGACCGATCGCCCCGCGGCGACCCTGCTGCATCTCGGCTGCGGGCTCGGCAACGGGCTCGCCAACCTGCACAACGCCCGCAAGGGCAGGGTGCCGGTGGTGAACATCGTCGGCGACCACGCCACCTACCACATGCCGCTCGACGCGCAGCTGCAGAGCGATATCGAGACCGTGGCGCGCAACGTGTCGCCGGGCTTCGTGCGCACCTCGATGCGCACGCAAGACCTCAGCCGCGACGCGGTCGACGCGATCGCCGCCGCGTGCAGCCGGCCCGAGCAGGTCGCCACCCTGATCCTGCCGGCCGACGTCAGCTGGGGCGAGGGCGGGATTCCTTGTTCGCCGCCAGAGCGTTCCTCGCCGCCCGCGGCCGATGCGGCTGTGGTCGCAAAGATCGCCGAGGTGATCCGCAGCGGCGGCAAGGTCGCCCTGCTGCTGGGCCGGCATGCCCTGCGCGAGCCCGCGCTGCTGGCCGCCGCGCGCATCGCCGCGCACAGCGGGGTCAAGCTGCTGGCCGAGGTGTTCCCGACCCGGCTTGAGCGCGGTGCCGGCCTGCCGCCGATCGAGCGCATCGCTTATCTCGCCGAGCTGGCCGGCGTGCAGCTGGCCGAGTTCCAGCATCTGGTGCTGGTCGACGCGAAAGCCCCGGTCAGTTTCTTCGCCTATCCGGGCAAGCCCAGCGAGCTGGTGCCTGCCAGCTGTCAGCTGCACACCCTGAGCACCCCGGCCGAGGACGCCGCGGCGAGTCTGCTGGCGCTGGCGGAGGCGCTGGGTGCAGACCATGCAGCGCCGGCGCTGCAGCCCGCCGCGCGCCCCGGCCGCCCGCGCGGGCGGCTCACCGCCGAGAAGGTCTGCAAGGCGGTCGGCCATCTGCTGCCCGAGCGCGCGATTGTGGTCGATGAGGCCATCACCTCCGGCCTGATGCTGCCGCTGATGACGGCGGGCGCTCCGCGCCACGACCTGATCACGCTGACCGGTGGCGCCATCGGTCAGGGCCTGCCCAACGCCATCGGCGCGGCGATCGCCTGCCCGGATCGGCCGGTGCTTGCACTGATCGGCGACGGCACCGCCATGTACACGATCCAGGCGCTGTGGACGCTGGCGCGCGAGCAGCTCGACGTCACCGTGATCATCTTCAACAACGCCAGCTACTCGGTGCTCAATGTCGAGCTGGAGCGCGTCGGCGCCGAACGCATCGGCGACAAGGCCCGCGCCCAGCTGGATCTGAAGGGCCCGCGCCTCGACTTCTGTCGGCTGGCCCAGGGCATGGGCGTGCATGGCGTGCGCGCCAGTACCGCCGAGGACTTCTGCCGCGCGCTGGAGTACGCCCTCGGCCATCCCGGCCCGCACCTGATCGAAGCGGTGGTGCCGGAAAGCCTGAGTGGCGTGAAGCGCAAGGCCCTGCCCTGGGTGCTGAAGGCCCTGCCAAAGCTGCCTGCGGCGCTGGCGCGGAGGCTGAAGAAGAAGCTGGCGCCGTAGTGATCAGTCGCGGTCAGCGCTGCGCCTGACCATGATCAAGGCGCAGTCCCCCGGTGCCGATCGACCATCGCCGCACCCCGGTTGCCGCGCGCCCTCCCATGTGCCTCGCCCTCGAACTGCTGCACGCCTTGAAGCGCCACGGTGCGCGCGAGATCTTCGGAATTCCCGGTGACTTCATCCTGCCGCTGTTCCGGCACATCGAGGCCAATGGCATCCTGCCCCTGTTCGCGCTGAGCCACGAGCCCTCGCTGGGTTTCGCCGCCGATGCGGCGGCCCGCATGAACCTCGGCCTCGGCGTCATCGCGGTGACCTACGGCGCCGGCGCACTGAACGTGGTGAATGCGGTCGCCGGCGCCTATGCCGAGCGCTCGCCGCTGGTGGTGCTCGCCGGCTGCCCGGGCGAAGTGGAGGGCCACGCCGGACTGGTGCTGCACCACCAGGTGCGGCATCTCGACTCGCAGTGGCGGATCTACGAGGAAATCACCTGCGATCGCGTGCGTCTCAGCGATGCGGCCAGCGCGCCGGCGCAAATCGCACGCGTGCTGCGCAGCTGCCGCGAGTTCTCGCAGCCGGTGCTGATCGAGGTCCCGCGCGACATGGCCGATCGGCCGATGGCGGCGGTGCCGATGCTGCCGCCCAGCGCGTTCGAGCAGGCCGCGGTCGACGAATGCGCGCAGGAGTGGCTGCAGAAGATTCGCGCGGCGCGCACGCCGGTGCTGGTGGTCGATGTCGAGGTGCGGCGCTTCCATCTGGAGGCCAAGGTCGCCGAGCTGGCAAGGCGTCTCCAGCTGCCGGTGCTGACCACCTTCATGGGCCGCGGCCTGCTCAGCCAGGCAGGGCTGGACGTCGACGGCACCTATCTCGGCATCGCCGGCGATCCGCACGTCAGTCGCCTGCTGGATGAATCGGACCTGCCGGTGATGCTGGGCGCGATCCTGTCCGACAGCAACTTCGGCGTCAGCGCCGAGCGCATCGATTTCCGGCGCGCGCTGATTGCCGCGCATCGCGAGGCACGCGTGGGCTATCACGTCTACCACGACATACCGCTCGCGGCCCTGGTCGATGCCCTGCTGGCGCAGGTGCCGGAGTCGCAGGCCCGTCGACGCGCACCGCTGCCGGCGAACACGCAGGCCACCTTCGAGGCCGATGACCGCGCGCTCTGCGCGGCCGACCTCGCGCCCGCCCTGAACGCCTGCTTCGCGCGTCACGGCACGCCGCCGATCGCCTCCGACATCGGCGACTGCCTGTTCGCGGCGATGGAGCTGAGGCCTGCACCGCTGGTCGCGCCGGGCTACTACGCCTCGATGGGCTTCGGCGTGCCGGCCGGCATCGGCGTGCAGGCCACCAGCGGCGAGCGTCCTCTGATCCTGGTCGGCGACGGCGCCTTCCAGATGAGCGGCTGGGAGCTCGGCAACTGCCGCCGCTACGGCCTCGACCCGATCGTCATCGTGCTGAACAACCAGAGCTGGGAGATGATCCGCGCCTTCCAGCCGGAGTCGCGCTGCGCCGACCTTGGCGACTGGCGCTATGCCGAGCTGGCCGAGACCCTGGGCGGACATGGCCAGCGTGTGCGCACCCGCGCCGAGCTGGCGGCGGCGCTGGACACCGCCTTCACCCGCCGCGGCCGCTTCGAGCTGATCGAGCTGCTGCTGCCGCCCGGCGACTGCACGCCCACGCTCAAGCGCTTCTCCGACGGCATCCGTGCGCTGCGCGGAGGCCAGGCGTGCGCGGCCTGAGCGCGCATCGGCGAATCGCGCGCGACTGACCTGGGTCAGCGCGACCGCCGGGCCGCTGCGGGGAGACTGGGATCATGCCCACATCGTTCGCCCCTGCCATGGATGCTCTGCTCAGGTTCTCCGGACTCGATGGCGGCTTCCAGGGCTATCCGGATCCCGCCCGCTTCTCACCCGAGTTCGGCGAGCGCCAGCTGCGTGCGGCTGCGCGCGAAAGCAATGAGGACCCGGTGCCGCGGCGGTTGTCCCTCTACCTGCATGTGCCCTTCGCCGAGCAGCCCTGCAACCACTGTCCAGGCACCGTCACCGTCGGCGCGGATCGGCAGCGTGTTCGCGCCTATTTCGAGCGGCTCGCACGACAGTGCGAGCAGACCGCACCGCTGTTCGACCGCGATCGCGATGTCATCCAGCTCAAGGTCGGTGGCGCTGGCCCGAGCACGCTCGATGCGCAAGCGCTGGGTGAGCTGCTGTACGCCGCCTCCCGGCATTTCTTCCTGAGCCGCGCTCGCGATCGCGAGTTCATGATCGAGCTGCCTGTCGGCGCACACAGCGTCGACGAGATCCAGGAGTTCGCCGACCTTGGCTTCAACCGCGCGCGTTTTTGCGTGTTCGATTTCGACCGTGCCAGCCAGCAGCGGCTGGGCCGCGAGCTGGACGAGGCGGATCTGCAGGCCAGCGTCGCGGCGGCGCGCGGCGCCGGCTTTCGCTCGGTCTGTTTCGACGCGCTTTACGCCCTGCCCGGGCGCAGCGAGCAGGATCTGCTGCAGTGGCTGGAGCATCTGCTGCAGCTGCAGCCCGACCGCATCAGCCTGCATCCGCTTGGCGGCCGCATGGGCCAGCGGGCGTCGCCCGCCAGCGAGCGGATGCGACCGCTGCAGGAGCGCATCGCCCAGCGCGCCGCGGCGATCCGCTGCCTGCTGCAGGCCGGCTACGACGCGATCGGCCTTGATGTCTTCGCTCTGCCGCAGGACGATCTGTCGCGCGCGCGCCGCGGCGGCCAGCTGCATCGCAATGCGCTGGGCTACACGCCGCATGCCGAGACCGATCTGATCGGCCTCGGCGTCAGCGCGCAGAGCCGGATCGGCGACGCCTGCTGCCAGAACCATGTCGACCTGCCGGCCTGGGAGGGCGCAGTCGACATGGGCGAGTTCCCCTTGTGGCGCGGCCAGTGGCTGGATCTCGACGCACGCCTGCGCAGCGATGTGGTGCACGACCTGCTCTGCCGCGGTGCACTGGATCTGCTGCAGCTGGAGGAGCGCTACGCGCTGGACTTCCGCACCTGCTTCCGGCGCGAGCTGGCGGCGCTGGCGCCGCAGCAGGAGGCCGGGCTGTTCGCCATGGACGAGCGCCGGCTGTGGCTCAGTGAGGCCGGGCGGCTGGCCCTGCGCTCGATCTGCACCCCCTTTGCCGGCTGAGGGCGGATGGCTGCGTTCGCGGAGCCACTGAAGCGGCGCTACTCGCAGCACGGGCTTTCGACAACGCGTCTGACTCGCGATGCGTCCATCCACGTCGCGAACGCGTCGGGACTCGTCGTGGGGGTCGTCTGCTTCGACACCTGAGGCCTGCAACGGCCTGTCCGCCTTCGAGCAGGGCCCGCGCGCGGCGGGCTCGGCCGCTGCAGCCGCCGCAGCAGGTGGAAGGTATCGGCTGCAGATCCTCCGCGTGCAGACACAGACCGTGCGCGCGCAGCAGTTGCGCCGTCGGCAGCTGGGTAGCGATGCGCAGCGCTACCTGCTTCGCGATCCAGCGAAGCTCAGGGCCGGCTGGCGTCGCCGCTGTCCGCAGCCGCAGCTCCTGCGGGTGGAGAGGCACCCTCGACCGCCGGCGGAACGCTGGCTGCGCTCCCGGCCGCATGACCGGCGCCAAAGCCCATCCGCGCCAGCAGCCCGTCGCGCCGCACCCAGGCGTGGTGCAGGGCCGCGCCGGCATGCAGCAGCACCAGCGCCAGCAGGCCATAGGCCAGCCAGGCATGCAGCTCGCGCAGCAGGCCGTAGCGCGCGAGGTCCGCCTCCACGAGCGCCGGCAGCACGAGGCCGAACAGCTGCAGCGGCAGCCCGGCGGCGCCCTGCATGGCCCAGCCGGTCAGCGGCAGGGCCAGCATCAGCGCGTACAGGCCGAGATGGCTGAGGTGCGCGATCGCGCGCTGCGCGGTGGGCATGTCGTCCGGCAGGGCCGGGGCGCGGAAGCGCAGACGGTTCAGCAGCCGAACCAGCAGCAGGAGCAGGGCGAGCAGGCCCAGCATCTTGTGCAGCTGCAGGGCTGTGGTCGCCCAAGGCTGCCAGCGGTCGACCATGGCCGCGCCCAGGCTCAGCATCGACAGCAGCAGGGCGGCCATCGCCCAGTGCAGCAGGCGCGCCGACAGCGGATAGCGGGCACTCATGGGCCGGCTCCAGTCAGGGTCTCGCGGGCGCGTCGGCGCAGGCTCTCGGCGTAGGCGGCGCGACGTGCATGCAGGATCGGATCGGCCGAGGCCTCGATGCCGCGCGGCAGCACCAGCGGGTCGAAGTTGAGCCCGTTGCAGGCGCCGTCCTGCTGGGCCTCGGCGGCGACCAGTTCGACCACGCCGGCGTCGATCTCGCGACGCTGGGCCGGCCAGGGCTGGCTCGGGTCCTCGACGGCATCGCCAGGCTCGGCCAGCTGCAGGCGCAGGGACCAGCGCACCGGTCCGCGCTGCAGGCGCTGCGCGAACTCCCGGCTGAGTGCGTCCTCCGCATGCGGGCCCTCACCCATGGGAGCGAAGTCCTGCTCTGGTACCAGCGCCCAGCGCACCGGCTGGCGGTGGCCGTCGGCTGCGACCAGCACGAAGGCATTGATGCTGTGGTAGCGCGTGTTCGCCCAGCTGTCGCTGGGCCGGTACTGCGCCTGCCAGGCGCGGAAGGCTGCGCTTTCCGGGTGCGCCTCGAAGAACGCCGACAGCCGCGCCGGATCGGGCCGGCCGGTGGCGGGGTCGGGCGCGAGCGCGCGCAGCTGCGCGTGAAAGGCGTGCGGGGTGCCGACCGGTAGCACCGGCGGCGTGTTCATCGCCATCCGCCACTGCTGGCCATCGGCCTGGGTGATCACCAGGGCCAGGCTGCGCACGCCGGCGCTGGCTTCGGGGGCGGTCGGGTTGCCGCCGCCGATGGAAAGACGGCCAAGCAGGGGCGATTCAGTGGTCCCGAACAGCGGTGCAGTCGACAGCTCGGCCGCCTCACCCGAGCCGATGAAGCGTCCGCTGACGCAGAGCCCGCGCGCATCGGCGCGCCGGAAGCCCGCATGCCGCGGCTCGGCGCCGCCCTGCTGGGTGTCAACAATCTGGCTGGGCCGCGAATCCTCGGCGGTGCCCAGTGCGCCGCGCAGGCCAGCCACGCCCAGGCCGACCGCACCGACCAGGGCGAGGATGAGCGCGCTGCGCAGGCGGCGGGCGGCGGGGCTCAAGTCGGAGGGTGGGCGCGCGGGTTCGGGTGACGGTGAATCCGGTGGACTGGGACTGTCCATGGCGGTTCCGACTGTGGAGCGAGCGTGATGCCACTGGCGGCGTGAACGTGGCGCCTGTGGAGGGCACAGACCCGCCATGGCAGAGCAGCCTGGGCGCGATTCGATTGCAGCGTTGCTGAAAGTCACCGCTTCCGCGGTGCCCGAGGCAATGCGCTGCGCTTGAACATTCCCGCGAAAGGCGTAGGCTTGGACCCACGCCGCCGGACTGACCAGCGGTACCAACGCCAGAGGGATCCTCATGGACTTCGACTACGTGGTCTTCATTGGCCGCTTCGAGCCGTTCCACAACGGCCATCTCGCCGTCGCCCGCCACGCCCTGCGTCTGCTCCGGGGCACTGCCGACGGAAACCCACACGCCACCCACACACCCGCCAGGCCCGGCAAGCTCATCCTGCTGATCGGCTCGGCCGACGCCCCGCGCACGCCGCGCAATCCCTGGACCGCCGCCGAGCGCCGGGTAATGCTGCAGGCCGCGCTGGAAGATGCCGCCGACCAGATCCTCGTGCGTCCCTTGCGCGACCACCTCTACAACGAGGCGCAGTGGATCGCCGCCGTGCAGCGCACCGTCGCCGAGGCGATCCGCGCCGACGGCGGCCCGGCGGACGCGCGCATCGGCTTGATCGGCCAGCGCAAGGACGCCAGCAGCTACTACCTCGAGGAATTCCCGCAGTGGCGGCTGATCGATGTCGGCCACACCGAGACCTTGTCGGCCACGGATCTGCGGCGCCACCTGTTCGAAACCGGCCCCGGCGACTACGGCAGCCTGATGCTGGTGCGCGCCAACGTGCCTGAGCCGGTGTTCGCCATGCTCGATGCCTTCCGCAAACATGATCCTGCGCATGCGGAGCTGGTCGAGGAATACCGATTCCTCCGCGACTACCGTGCGGCCTGGAATGCAGCGCCGTACGCGCCGACTTTCGTCACCACGGATGCGGTGGTGGTGCACTCGGGCCACGTGCTGCTGATCCGCCGCCGCAGTGCGCCCGGCAAGGGCCTGTGGGCGCTGCCGGGTGGTTTCATCCGCCAGGACGAGGCGCTGCTGGATGGCTGCATCCGAGAGCTGCGCGAGGAGACCCGCCTCAAGCTGCCGGCGCCGGTGTTGCGCGGCTCGCTCAAGGGCAGCCACGTTTTCGACCACCCCGAGCGCTCGCTGCGCGGGCGGACGATCACCCACGCCTTCCACTTCGAGTTCCCGCAGGGCGAGCTGCCGGCCGTGCGCGGCAGCGACGATGCCGACAAGGCGCGCTGGTTCCCGATGGCCGAGGCGCTGGAGATGGGGCGACGATTGTTCGAGGACCACCTGCACATCCTCGAGTACTTCATCGGACGCGGCTGAGCCCGATGGGGTGCGTGTCGTCCAGCCACGCCCACCACAGCGGCCCTTCGGCCCCCGCGAACAATAAGGTGGGCCCTGGCCCACCATGGCCCCAACCCCGCCCCGCTCACCCGTGAGCCAAAGCCTCCGATCCCGATGAGAACACGCGAGCATCGAGCCCGTGGTGGGCCAGGGCCCACCCTATGACTTCCGCTTCGACTCGAGTCATCGACACGCTCAAGGCATCCACTCATCCCCACCGCCGGCGGACAGACCACCGGCATCCGACGCGAAGGAGTTTCACGTCATGAACATCCGCAACCCGTTCGACAACCTCATCCTCAACACCGACAGCTACAAGGCCAGCCACTGGCTGCAGTATCCGCCGGGCACCGACGCCAGCTTCTTCTACGTCGAGAGCCGCGGCGGCGTGCATGAGCAGGTGCTGTTCTTCGGCCTGCAGGCGATCCTCAAGGCCTACTTCAGCGCGCCGATCACCCACGCCGATGTCGATGAGGCGCGCGATGTCTTCGCCGCCCACGGCGAGCCGTTCAACGAAACCGGCTGGCGGCGCATCGTCGACGTGCACGGCGGTCGCCTGCCGCTGCGCATCCGCGCCGTGCCCGAAGGCCACGTGGTGCCCACCCACCAGGCGCTGATGACGATCGAGTCGACCGACCCGGAAGCTTTCTGGCTGCCAAGCTACATGGAGACCCTGCTGCTGCGCCTGTGGTATCCGGTCACGGTGGCCACCATCAGCTGGCAGGCCAAGCAGACGATCCGCGACTACCTGCAGCGGACCAGCGACGACGCGCAAGGCCAGCTGCCCTTCAAGCTGCACGACTTCGGCGCGCGCGGCGTGTCGAGCACCGAGAGCGCGGGGCTGGGCGGCTTGGCGCATCTGGTGAACTTCCTCGGCACCGACACGGTGTCGGCGCTGATGGCGGCGCGCGCCTGGTACGGCGCCGACATGGCCGGCTTCAGCATCCCCGCCGCCGAGCACAGCACCATCACCAGCTGGGGCCGCGAGCGCGAGGTCGATGCCTACCGCAACATGCTGAAGCAGTTCGCCAAGCCCGGCGGCATCGTCGCCGTGGTGTCGGACAGCTACGACATCCACCGCGCGATCCGCGAACACTGGGGCCAGACCCTGCGCCAGGCGGTCATCGACAGCGGCGCCACGGTGGTGATCCGCCCCGACTCGGGCGACCCGGTCGAGATGGTGCTGAGCTGCCTGCAGGCGCTGGATGAGGCCTTTGGCCACACCGTCAACAATAAAGGCTACAAAGTGCTGAACACGGTGCGCGTGATCCAGGGCGACGGCATCGATCCGGTCAGCCTGAAGCAGATCCTTGAGCGCTTCACGCAAGCCGGCTACAGCGCCGACAACGTCGCCTTCGGCATGGGCGGCGGGCTGCTGCAGAAGCTCAACCGCGACACCCAGAAGTTCGCCCTGAAGTGCTCGGCCGCCCGTATCGATGGGCAGTGGATCGACGTCTACAAGGACCCGGTCACCGACCCCGGCAAGCAGTCGAAGCGCGGCCGCCTCACCCTGATCCGGCATGCCGAGTTCGGCAGCTGGAAGACCGTGCCGGTGCCGAATGAGATCGAGCGCATCGAGGACATGATCCTGCCGGCCGGCTGGGCGCATGCGATGGAGACGGTGTGGGAGGACGGCGCGCTCACCCGCGAGTGGACGCTGGACGAGGTGCGGGCGCGGGCGGCGCGGGGGCTGTGAGGGGGGCAGCGTCAGCCCGAGCGGGGGAGTGGAGGCGTTGAGGACGCCCGTGCTCGCTGTTCAACGACCATGCCGTGCCGTCCACCAGGAGAGATCGAAACGATGAACCAACTCAGCCCACGCTTCAGCGCTGCCGTGGAGTACGCCCGCGTGGCCCACGCCGGCCAGACCCGCAAGGGCACACGCATTCCCTACCTGTATCACCTGCTGGGTGTGGCCAGCCTGGTGCTTGAGCATGGTGGCGACGAGCACCAGGCCATCGCCGGACTGCTGCACGATGTCGTTGAAGACTGTGGCGCCGAGCATGCCGAGCGGATCCGCGCGCAGTTTGGCGACGTCGTGGCGCGCATCGTTGCCGATTGCACCGACGGCAGCGCCGAGTCCAAGCAATCCTTCGTGACGCCCGAAGCCCGGCGGGCGGATTGGCTACAGCGCAAGCGCAGCTACCTCGGGCATCTAGCGCAGGTGGACGCGTACTCGCTGCTGGTCAGCGGCTGCGACAAGCTGCACAACGCCCGCGCCATCCTTGCCGATATCGAGGGCGATGCGGGCCTGGCCGTGTTCGAGCGCTTTACGGGGGGCATGGACGGCAGCTTGGCCTACTACGCTTCGATTGCCGAGCTGCTGAGCGACAGAGCCGCACCGATGCATGCAGCCTTCGAGCATGTGGTGGCTCGCATGCATGTGCTGGCTGGACAGGAGCGGCGAGGGCTGCCAATCCGTTGAACGCGCGCGCCGCTCGCGTGAGCGCATTCAGCGCGGCGCGACGGTGCGCCAGTGCGTCACCTCACTGCAGCGGCCGCAGCGCCTCCAGCGCCAGGCCGATCACGCGCTCATCGAACAGCTTGGCCTTGCGCTCGGCGTGAGCGCCGCCGGCGGGCCAGCGCGACAGGGCCTCCCGCACGGCTGCCACATCGGGTGCGCAGCCTTCGCGGCTCAGCAGCCAGTCGACCGTGGCCAGCAGCTCCAGGCCGAAGGGCGACTGGAAGCCGTCGATGACGGTGGACACGGTCTGCAGGGCTGCGTGGTAGGGCGCGGCCTCAGCGCTGTCCAGGTAGACCTGCAGCCGATCGCGCTGGCGCGGCTCGAACCAGATCGCGTCCAACGGGCCGGCATCGGCGAGGCGTTTATCGCAGTGCAGGTAGCTGCCGTCCAGCGAGTCCAGCAGGTGCGTCAGCCGGTGGGCGTAGGGGCCGTAGCGGTCGGCCTTGAACTGCAGGTTCAGCGGATCGGGCAGGCCCTGCCGCTTCAGCGCGCGCTCCAGCAGCCAGGCCAGCTTCTGGATTTCCAGCAGGCTGCACTCCGAGCCCAGCGCCCAGTAGCGGCGCACCAGTTCGGCCACCAGCGCGCGCGCCGGGGTCAGATTGAGCACGCCGCTGCGCTTCGCCACGTTCTGGTACTGGCTGCTGGGCTCGTAGACGATGACCTCGGTGCCTTCCAGCCCTGCCAGTGCGGCTTCGATCTCGGCGCGCACGCGCGACCAGTCCAGGCCGCCGTTGCCGGCGCCCAGCGGCGGAATCGCCACCGAGCGCACGCCGTTCTCGCTCAGGAACCGGCGCAGCTCCACCAGGCCCTCGCGTACCCACTCCAAGCGCGAAGGCGCGCGCCAGTCCTGCTTGGTCGGGAAGTTCACCACCCAGCGCGGGCCCTGCAGCTCGGCCGGCTCTGTCACAAAGAGTTGGCCCACGCGCAGCTCGCCCGCCTTGCAGGCCGCGCGGTAGCGCGCGTAGTTGTCGGCGAAGCGCTCCTTGAACATCAGCGCGATGCCCTTGCCCATCACGCCCACGGTATTGACCGTGTTGACCAGGGCCTCGGCGCCGGATTCAAGCAGGTTGCCTTGGGTGTAGCGGATCGTCACAGGTACCACTCCGGGCGCAGCACCACCTTCAGGTGCGAAGCGCGCTGCGCTGCTAGGTCCGCAATGCTGTCACGCGTGCCCGAATCGTGGCAAACGATGCCCTGCAGACCAAGCAGCGACAGCTGGCGATGGATCAGCGCTTCGGCCTGGTAGCGGTCGAAGGCCCTGGGGTTGTCGGGGTCACGCCTGAACGCGCGAGCCTGCCAGGCAGCCCAGTCCAGTGCGGACAGCGCGTCGAGCTGATCGAAGAATCGCGCAGTGCGATACGAGGCGTGGCCGTCGGTGAAGACGAAGGGATGATGAAGCGCACGCAAGTGATGCAGGCTGCTCACCAGAAAGCACAGTTCCGCGCGCGAGCGCTTGACCACTTCTCGGCCAGTGACGATCCGATAGACCATCGGCGAGAACGGCGTGAAGTAGAACGGCACGTAGTCGGCCAGCACACCGCCGGGCGGGATCGGCACCTCCCGGCTGCGGCGCTCTTCGATCAGGTCGGGCAAACCGATCTGCACATAGTTCGGGCACTGCACATCACTGTTGGCGCAGTGCAGGCCGTGCTCAAGAATCCAAGGCAGGTTGTCGCGGTGGACCACCCGCCAGATCAAGGCCTGCTCGGGCGTCAGGTTCGCCGAGGAGCGCGCCATGACCTGCCCTAGTGTCCTGTCGTTCCGCACAGCGTGAAGCATCGTGACCCGACCCAGCTCATATGAGCCTGCCTTGCTGGCGCGTGCTGGGCCCCCGCCCTCGCGGCACGAGGCCGTTGCGCCGCAGCCAGCCCAGCCACTGCTTCAGCACCTCTGGCGTGAAACGCGCCTTGCTCGGATGCCAATGCTCGCGCACCTCGGTGATTACGAACTCATCCGTGACGGCCCCGCCCTCGATCAGCAGGTCGTTCCAGGCCGCGAACAGGGTGGCGGCGATCTCTGCTTCTTCTGCGGTGAGCGGCGCCAGCAGATCGAGGACGCGCTCCAGCTCAGCGGCGTACTCGCCCAAGTCTGCGCGGGCGTCGTCGGCCTTCGCGGCGAGCGCAGGGCCCGGCGTGTACTCCGCGCGCAGCTTGCCGTCGCCGAGGGGCCGCTCGCTGACCGAGAACCAACTGGCATGGCAGGCCTCGCGCTCAAAGGTATAGATCCACTCGTCGTGTGGGCCGAAGTTGGCGCGTCCGAAGCTTCCGCCGAGCGCGATGCCGCAGTGTGCTTCTGCGAAATACAGAGACTTTCCGAGCTTGATCCGTCCGCCCTGACCGCGTCGGGCTTGGTGGTGGACGATCAGACTGCCGACCCCCGAACGCGTGGGCCGCAGGCGCGTACGGGCTTCGGCGAAGTCGATGAGGTTGTCAGCGCGTGAGTCAAGCGCCTCGTGCAGCAGGGCTTCCAGAAGGCTCGCGCGGGTGCGGTCGGCAGACTGCAGCGCGGCTTCGAGGCGGTCGCAGAGGGCCATCAGTTCGTCGACCTTGGCAACGATGCGGTGTTGTTCGGCGAGGGGTGGAACGGGCACGAGGATGCGATCCATCCGATTCTTGGGCAGACCGCCACGCCCAGCGCCGGTCTGCTCATCCATGACGAAGCTCTGGAAGTAGGGCGACAGGATCAGCCAGTGCAGGAAGCGTTGAATGTCGGGCTCTGCTGGGCGAATGATGGCAACGTGTTGGCTAAGGTTTGCATCGCAGAAATCGTGCGGTACTCGCGCACACCTACCGATGGATCCCCCGGTGATGTTCAGAAGCAGGTCCCCAGGTAGAACTTGTGTGCCTGACATCCTCTGGTGTGTCTGGTAGTCGATGTATGCAACATCGTCGAGCCGAACACCATCGTTGTGGACGTTCTGCGACCTTAGAAACGCAACACCGCTTGAGCGATAAACCTCCTTACCTCCACGCGGTGTGCTTCCCGAGCCGGTCTTCGAGCACAGATCCCCAAGCCGAGTGAATCGCCACCCCGAGGGCAGCTGAAAAGGTGCTTCCGAGTTCTTCGACGCCGCTTGCGTCGGCGGCAGTCCGAGTGAGGAGCGCTGTGCCTCGATCCGCAAGAGCAACTTTGTTGCCGGCTCATCCGCCGCTTCCCGCTTCACGAGCTTCCCGCGCACCGCAAGATCCAGGATCGCTTGGCGCAGCTGCTTGACCTGATCGGTGTGGGTGGTGAGAGCGGGGAGGGCGTCTAGGGCGAAGCGGGCGTAGGTGCGGAGGGCTTCGGGGTCGGTGTCGGCGGCGGTGAGGCGGGTGAGGCTGGCGGTGGTGAGGCGGTCGCGGGTGGCTTCGCGCGTGCTGCGCGCGGCGTCCAGCCGATCCAGCAGGGCCATCAGCTCATCGACCTTGGCGACGATGCGGTGTTGTTCGGAGAGGGGCGGTAGCGGAACCGCAAGACGCTCCATCTTCTCCTTGGTCATGTGGACCATCGAGATCCCATGTCCGGAGTCCTTGATCTCACGTGTCTTCTGCTGCAGGTAGAGATGCAGGAACTGCTTGCAGGTGTCTGCTTCGCTGAAGAGATCGAGCTTCCAGATGTGGTAGTGGTAGATCACGCGAGGCCCGGTCCAGATGAAGGGACCGAACGATGCTGACCAAGCGTAGATCAGGTCGCCTGGGCCGCAGTACTTGTCTGCCTCCAGATCAAGGTCCGAAAAGTACCAATGGTCCGACGTGAACAAGTTCCCGACGCGGAGAACTTTTGTCTTGCCTTGATCCAAGAGTTCAGTGCGTTTGTACGCGCGCCCGTTCAAGACACGCACGAGCTCGGATAGAGGGACCTGCAGCCAAGCGCTTGGGAGTTCGAACCCCAAGTTCGAAATCGAATCTGGCACCTGTCTGGACACTGACTTGCGAGCAGTCATTGGCACGCTCTCACGCACGGCAGTGATTCGAGCGAGCGCGCTTGTTGCCGGCTCATCCCCCGCATCCTGCTTCACCAACTTCCCTCGCACCGCCAGATCCAGCACAAAGCGCCGCAGTCGTGGGATCGCCTCCGGCGCATCGGCCACGCGCTCGTAGAGCTCCAGCAAAGCCTCCGCCTTCATCGCGCCAGCGCCTCGCCCAGAATCGCCTTGAGCTGCGCGCGCAGTGCAACGACTTCGGCCTCGGCGGCATTCAGGTCTTCCAGCAAGGTCTCAGGGTCGCCGTGGTCGGCTTCGACGGTGTGCGGGTTCTTGATGTCGAGGTTGTAGCCGCGGGCCTTGATCTCGTCGATGCCGACTTTCCAGGCGCGCTCGCTCACTTCGCGGCCGGCGCGTTCGGCGCCGCCCCACCAGTCCACGCAGTCTTGCAGATGGTCTTGGCGGATCGGGCGCATCATCGAGTAGGCCTTCTGGCCTTCGGGCACGCGGTGCTCCCAGTACCAGATGTCCTTGGTCGGCGTGCCCTTCTCGAAGAACAGCAGGTTGGTGCCGATGCTGGCGTAGGGGCGGAACACCGAGTTGGGCAGGCGCACGATGGTGTGCAGGTTGCACTCTTCCAGCAGGTTTTCCTTGATCCGGGTCTTTACGCCTTCGCCGAAGAGTGTTCCGTCCGGAAGCACCACGGCGGCGCGGCCGCCGCTCTTGAGCATGCGGATGAACAAAGCGAGGAAGAGATCAGCGGTTTCCTTGGTTCGAAGATGCTGTGGGAAGTTGCTCTCGATGCCGTCTTCCTCGCGGCCACCGAAGGGTGGGTTGGTCAGGATGATGTCGACGCGATCCTTCTGCTCCCAGCTGTAGTACGAATGCGCCAGGGTGTTGTCGTGGCGAACGAAGCTCGGGTCCTCCACGCCGTGCAGCAGCATGTTGGTGACGCAGAGCATGTGCGGCAGCTGTTTCTTCTCAACCGCGCGCAGGCCCTGCTGGAGGGCGGCTTCGTCTTCGGGGCGTTTGACGTAGCGCTCGCGCATGTGGCGCATGGCGCAAGTGAGAAAACCGCCGGTACCGCAGCTCGGATCGAACAGGGTTTCGCCGGGCTTCGGATCAATGCGGTCGACCATGAAGGCGGTGACCGCGCGCGGGGTGTAGTACTCGCCGGCATTGCCGGCGCTCTGCAGGTCGTTCAGCAGCTGCTCGTAGATCTCGCCGAAGTGGCGGCGGTCGGCGAGGTCGTTGAAGTCGACGCTGTGGATGCGGTTGATCACCTGCCGCATCAGCTGGCCGGACTTCATGTAGTTGTAGGCGTCCTCGAACACGCCGCGCACCACCCGCGCGCGGTTGGCCCAGCGCCCGCTGGCCGGCAGGCTCTTCAGGCGTGGGAACAGCTCGCTGTTGACGAAGTCGAGCAGGGCCTCGCCGGTGAGCCCTTCGGGGTCGGCCGCCCAGTGGCCCCAGCGCAGGGTGGCCGGGATCGGGCTGACGTAGTCCTCGTGCAGCAGCTCAAGGGCCTGGTCCTGGTCGTCGATGATCTTCAGGAAGAACATCCAGCACAGCTGCGAAAGGCGCTGCGCATCGCCATCGACGCCGGCGTCCTGGCGCATGACGTCCTGGATGGATTTGACGGTGGTACGTACTGACATCAGAGCTTGAACCTAGGTCGAATGGCTTGCGTGGTAAAGCCCCTCTCCCCGTGGGAGAGGGGTTGGGGTGAGGGTTCGGGCGGAGCGAAGCCCGGCGCGATAACCGGACCCTCTCCCCCGGCCCCTCTCCCACGGGAGAGGGGAGCGAATCCTAGAGCGCTGAGTTCTTCACTTCGTCCAGGCGCGCGGCGTCAGCGGCAGCCGCCAAGCGGCACTGAAACGCTCCACGGAGAGAGGGGAGAAGTGCGCGGACTCATCCTGCGCTATCCCAATACAACTCGTCCTGCAGCGCATGCACCGCTTTTTCGAAGCCAGCCTTGCCGCCGAAGGGCTTCAGCAGCTGCATCGCCGTGCCCATCTCGGAGAAGGGCGGGATCTGCAGCAAACGCACGTTGTCCAGCTCGCCGACCAGGCCTTCGTCCTGGTACTTGTCGAGCAGGGCTTCGAGCACCGCGCGGGCCTGTGGGCCGTAGCGGGTGAAGAAGTCGCGCTTCTTGACGCCGTTGGCGCGCTCGCGGCGGGTGAGCGGGGGGCGATCGTAGGCGATGTGGCAGATCAGGTCGAAGGGGTCGAGGTCCTTGCCGATCTCGTCCATCAGCGGCTCCAGCAGCAGGCCTTCAGCGGCGAGCTCCTCGATCAGGGCCTGCTTGCGCTCCTCGCCCTTCCAGCGGCGCAGGAAGGCATCGAGGCTGGCGTACTGCTCACGGATGGCGCGGCGCGAGTAGTCGCGCAGGGACTCGGTGACCAGCTTGCCTTCGGCATCGAGGTATTCAACGCGCTCGGTGGCGACTTTCACCTCGCGGCCGTGGATGTAGTACTTGCTGCGCGGCTCGCTGATGCCGCCGGGGCCGGGCTGCTGCGGGTCGTCAAGGATCTCGGCTTCGTCTTCGTCCGCACTGGGGGTGTCGGGATCCGCGGGCGGCGGCTCGGTCGGCTCCGGCGGTAGCGGCGGATCAGCCTCGCCGGGCTCATAGATCTGCACCGGCTCGCCGTCGAAGTTGGGGTCGGCGAAATGGCTGCTGGCGCCGCGGAAGTCGACCAGGGTGAAGTAGTACTTGCGCGTGTCTTCGTGCACGCGGGTGCCGCGGCCGACGATCTGTTTGAACTCGGTCATCGAGCCGACCGCGCGGTCGAGCACGATCAGCCGGCAGGTCTGCGCATCGACGCCGGTGGAGAGCAGGCGCGAGGTAGTGACGATGACCGGCCACGGGGCTTCAGGGTCGATGAAGTTGCCAAGCTGGGCGGTGCCAGCGGCATCGTCGCCGGTGATGCGCATGACGTAGCGCTCGTTTGCCAGCACCAGGTCCTGGTTCTCGATGATCAGCGCCTGGCGCATCTGCGCGGCGTGCTCGGTGTCGACGCAGAAGACGATGGTCTTCTGCATGCGGTCGCCGCTGGCCTTGAGGAAATCCGAGATCCACTTTGCCACCCGCTGCGTGCGGGCATCGATCACTAGCGTTCGATCGAAGTCCTTGAGGTTGTAGATGCGGTCCTCGATCAGCTGGCCGTGCTTGTCGGTCTCGCCTTTGGTCGGCCGATAGCCCTGCACGTCGATGTCGAGGTGGACCTTGATGACCTTGTAGGGCGCGAGGAAGCCGTCGCTGATGCCCTGCTTCAGGGTGTAGCTGTAGACCGGCTCGCCGAAGTAGTGGATGTTCGAGGCGTACTCGGTTTCCTTGGGTGTGGCGGTCAGGCCGATCTGGGTGGCGCTGCTGAAGTACTCGAGGATCTCGCGCCAGGCAGAGTCCTCGGCGGCGCTGCCGCGATGGCATTCGTCGATGACGATCAGGTCGAAGAAATCCCGCGAGAACTCGCGGTAGAGCTTCTGCCTGTCGTCAGGCCCGGTCAGCGACTGGTAGAGGCCAAGGTAGATCTCGTACGAGGTATCGATGCGGCGCTTGGCGTCGAGCGCCAGGGTGATCTCGCTTTGGCTGCCGTCGTCGCGCTCGATGGTGTTGGCGCCGGTCGAGAGCTTGGCCATGGTCTGCCCGAAGGGGCGGAAGTCGTTGACCATGGTCTGGTCGACCAGCACGTTGCGGTCGGCCAGGAACAGCACGCGCTTCTGCTTGCCGGCGCGCCAGTTCGATTTCCACAGCCGCCAGATGATCTGGAACGCGGTGTAGGTCTTGCCGGTGCCGGTGGCCATCACCAGCAGCACGCGCTGCTGGCCACGGGCGATGGCCTCCACCGCGGCGTTGATGGCGTTGCGCTGGTAATAGCGAGGCTCCTTGCTGCTGCCGTCGTCATGGTAGGGCTGCAGGACGATCTGCTCCTGCTCGGGCGTGTAGCCCTTCCACTGCCGGTAGCGCGCCCAGAGTTCTGCCGGGCTGGGGAATTCGTCGAGGCCGAGCGGGGTTTCCAGCTGCGGGCTCAGGCCGGTCCGGTCGTGCAGCACGAAGCCTTTGCCGTTGCTGGAGAACACGAAGGGCACGTCGAGCGCCGAGGCGTAGTCCAGCGCCTGCTGCATGCCGTGGCCGGCATCAACGTGGAGGCGCTTGGCCTCGATCAGCGCCAGCGCGATGTGCTGGTGGTAGAGCACGAAGTCGGCGCGCTTGGGCTTGCCGCGCGCCACCATGCGGCCACGCACGATGATGCGGCCGCGGGTGAAGCTGACCTGGCGACGGATCTGGGTGTTTTCATCCCAGCCGGCGCGATGCAGGGCCGGGGTGATGAACTTGACGCTGATGTCGTCTTCGCTGAGGCCGGTGGGGTATGCCATCGGGCCACCCTGCGCTGTCGAGTCGGGCCTTGGATCGTGGCGGGGTGGAGCGGGTGATGCAAGGAGAGTGAGCCGCTGCGCTTGCGCGCCACTGGCGCGCGCAGCGAGCGAACGCCCGAGCGCCATGAGGCGGGCGCGCCGGGAATCACGACAGGGAAGTCATCGCGAAGCGATGGCGCGCCTGGAGGGGTGAGCTGCTGCGCTCGCGCGCCACTGGCGCGCGCAGCGAGCGAACGCCCGAGCGCCATCAGGCGGGCGGGCCGGGAATCACGACAGGGAAGTCATCGCGAAGCGATGGCGCGCCTGGAGGGATTCGAACCCCCGACCAATGGCTTCGGAAGCCACTACTCTATCCGGCTGAGCTACAGGCGCGTTGTGTGTTGCTGGTGTCCGCGGCGTGGCGAGCCTGCCGTCGCGGGGGGCGCAGGATACCACGCGGTTTGCGCGCGCTGCGCTGGTGGTTCGAGGTCTTCGCGGCCGGCTTCCGGTAGCGGGCGGCCTCAGACGCGAATGTCGAGGCCCCGGCCGAGCGGCTCACCGGCCAGACTCAGACGCAGGCTGCGGCCGGCCTTGAGGTAGCTGAGCACGCTGCCGTCCTCGGCCTCGGGCGCATGGCCGCCGCCGGGTCGAGCGGTGTCGGTGGTGCGCACGGGTTCGGCCGCGGCCTCGGCGCGGTTGCCGGCATAGCTGCGCAGGATGGCCTGCTGCTGGCTGGCGCGGCTGCCGTAGTCGGGGCGGGTGGAGAGCGCGATGCTCGACACGTGGGGCGTCACTTCCGGAAAAGTCGCGCGAGCATGCCGTATCGCGCTCGCGAAGTCAGTCGGGGCTCACCGCACAGCCGCTGCCGTGGCGCGGAGCACGGGCTGGCCGGGGGCGTTCGTGGCTTTCGGGCCGCGGCATTCGGGGCCATTCAACCCGCCCGCGTTGCCCTATCTCGCCATCGCGGCGCTTGCGCGCTGCAGGTCGCGCCGGCCCGGCGCCGGCGCTTCGGCCTACTGCCCGCTTTCACGCACCGTGATCGCTTCGATGCCGTTGCCGGCCAGCGCCTGCTTGGCGGCCTCGACCTCGCGCGGGCTGCTGTAGGGCCCGAGGCGCACGCGGTGCCAGACGCCGCCGTTGATGGTGTCGGTCTGCACGCGGGCGAACTGGCCGATCAGGGCCAGGCGTGCCTTCAGGGCCTCGGCGTCGCCGGCATCACGGAAGGCACCGGCCTGCAGCTGGTAGCGCTCGCTGGGTGCGCTGCTGCTCGCAGCGGCCTGCTGCTGGGTCTGCTGCTGCGCGGCCCGTGCCGCGGCTTCGGCCTCGGCGCGCGCGCGCTCGGCCAGCTCGCGGTCGGAGACTGCGGTCTCCTGCTCGCGCAGGATCGTGTAGAAGTCGTAGCGCGGCCGCTTCGGCGTCTCGGCCGGCGCTGCCGGGACCACCGGTTCACCGCTCGCGGCCGGCGGCTGCGCCTGCGGGTTCGGCACCGGGCCGGCGGGCTTGCCGCTGAAGCCCTCGCGGTACAGCACGAACACCGAGATCGCCAGCCCGAGCACCACACCGGCCAGCAGCCAGGCCCAGCCCGGCACGCGGCTGTCGCCGCCGCGCCGCGCCTGCGATTTCGGCTTGCCGCGCCGGGCCGCCATTACATGCGCTCCGGGGCGGACACGCCGAGCAGGCGCAGGCCGTTGGCCAGCACCTGGCGCACGGCGATGCACAGGCCGAGTCGCGCCTGCCGCAGTTCTTCCTCGGGCACGAGGATGGCGACGGCGTTGTAGTAGCTGTGGAAGCTGGCGGCCAGCTCGCGCAGGTAGTTGGCGATCACCTGCGGCGCGCGGCCGAGTGCGGCGGCTTCGACCACCTCGGGGTAGCGCATCAGCTCGCCCAGCAGCTCGTCCTCGCGCGGGTCGGTCAGCTTGGCGCGGGCGGCATCGCAGGCGGTGCGGTTGAAGCTCCAGTGCTTCTCGGCGGCCTGGCGCAGCAGGGCATGCACGCGGGCGTGGGCGTACTGGATGTAGTAGACCGGATTCTCGTTGGACTGGCTCTTGGCGAGATCCAGATCGAAGTCGAGGTGCTGGTCGTTGCCGCGCATCACGTAGAAGAAGCGGGCGGCATCCGAGCCGACATCCTCGCGCAGTTCGGACAGGGTCACGAACTGGCCGGAGCGCGTGCTCATCTGCACCTTCTCGCCGCCGCGGAACAGCACGGCGAACTGCACCAGCTGGATCTCGATCTTTGCGGGATCGAGGCCCAGGCCCTGGGCCGCGGCCTTGAGGCGCGCGATGTAGCCGTGGTGGTCGGCGCCGAAGATGTACAGGGCGCGCTCGAAGCCGCGCTCGAACTTGCTGAGCAGGTAGCCCAGGTCGGAGGCGAAGTAGGTGGTGACGCCGTTCTCGCGGCGCACCACGCGGTCCTTGTCGTCACCGAAGTCGGTGGCGCGGAACCACAGGGCACCGTCCTGCTCGTACAGATGGCCGGCCTTCTGCAGGGTGTCGATGGCGCGCTGCACGTAGCCGTCGGTCATCAGCGAGCGCTCGCTGAACCAGTTGTCGTGGACCACGCCGAACTCGACGAGGTCCTCGCGGATCAGCTTCAGGCACCAGTTCAGGCCCTTGTCGAACAGCTTGCGGTAGCAGGCGGCGCTGCCGAGCAGCTGCTTGCAGCGCTCGATCAGGGCGTCGATATGGGTCTCCTTGTCGCCGCCCTGGCTTTCGTCCGCCGGCAGCGAGGCTTCGACCTCGGAGGCGCGGTGGCGGAAGTCGTCGCCGATCTCGCTGCGCAGTTCGCGCGCAATGTCGACCACGTAGTCGCCCTTGTAGCCGTTGTCCGGGAAGCGCGGCTGCTCGCCGCACAGCTCCAGGTAGCGCAGCCAGACGCTGACCGCGAGGATGTCCATCTGCCGGCCGGCGTCGTTGACGTAGTACTCGCGCTGCACGCTATGGCCATAGGCCTCCAGCAGGCTGGCCACCGAGGCGCCGTAGGCCGCACCGCGGCCGTGGCCGACGTGCAGCGGGCCGTTCGGGTTGGCCGAGACGAACTCGACGGTGACCGACTCGCGCGAGTCCTCGGGCTGGCAGCCGTAACGCTCGCCCTGCTCCAGCACGCGCCGCAGGGTGCCGATGCGGCAGGCCTGGTTCAGGCGGAAGTTGATGAAGCCGGGGCCGGCCACCTCGACCGCCTGGATGTGCTGCGACTTCGGCACCGTCTTCGCGATCGCCTCGGCCAGCTCGCGCGGCTTGCGGCCGGCCGCCTTGGCCAGCAGCATCGCGACGTTGCTGGCGTAGTCGCCGTGCTCACGGTTCTTGCTGCGCTCGATGACGAAGTCGGGCTCGTTCTCGAAGGACAGCGTGCCGGCCCGCTTCATATCGAGCAGGGCCTGCAGGACGAGTTCGCGCAGATGGTCTTTCACGTGGGGCACGCAGGGCGGGGAGCGGACCGCGCACTATAGCAGGCCGGGCTTTGCGCACGCGCCCCTCGCCGATCATCGCCTTCACGCCAAGTGCCTGTCGCGGCGCAGGTTTTCGTCTGCGCGCGGCGGGCCTAGGCGCTGTGCACGGCCTCGCTGCCGGCCTCCATGAAGGCCTGCAGCGCTTCGGCGCCGGTGGCCGCGCGCTGGAACGCGCCGCCCGGGGCGGCGAGGCGCTCGATCAGCATGCGCATGCGCCGGATGTTGTCGAGCTTGCGCGCACCGAGCCAGGCCTCGCCCTCGGCGGAAGCAAAGCGGTGCAGGTCCTCGAGGTAGCGGGTCTGCGCGTTCAGCAGGAAGTCGCGGCAGGGCGCCGCCGAGTTGGCCGCGCCCAAGCGACGGCCCGCGCGCATCTCGCGCTCCTCGGCCAGCTCACGCGCGCTGCGCAGCAGCGAGGGGAAGGCTTCGCCGACGTTGGCCGTGTCCAGGTCGGCGGCGATACAGGCCAGCCGCAGCGCCCGCTGCGTGCCGGTGCGAGCGGCGAGAGCGGGCGCACGCGACGCCAGCCAGGTGCCGAGTCGCGGCGCCAGCGCGCCGCCGCCCGACGCCAGTTCGGCGCTGTTCTCGGCATCCTCGATGTCCTGCGCCGTGGCTGCGCTGGGCGCCGGTCGCGCATCGAAGGTGCTGCCCGCGATCATCAGCTCCAGCGCCAGATGCAGCTGGGGCTCGCGCTCGGCGCGGAATCCGCAGGCTTCGAGGATGCGGACGGCCTCGGCGATGCTCGCGGCCTCGTTCGCGCCGATCGGCGCTTCCGCGTGACCATGCTCGCGCTGACGCAGGTCGTGCAGGGCGGCGAACAGCTCAAGGCACAGCCAATCCTCGTGGGAGAGACCGACGCCGGCGGCATGCATCGACAGCGCGTCGATGCGCGCCAGCAGCAGGTCCAGCGCATGGCCCTCGTTGTGGTAGGCATGGAAGTCGTCGCCGTAGCGGCCGTGGCGCAGGCCGAGGCGGGCCACGCCCATCGCGATGGCGGCTTCGATCCCGGCGATGCGGCCGTCGCCCGCCGGGCCGAAGCGTCGCGCCCAATCGGCGTGCCGTTGGCGCAGCCGCGGCAGCAGTTCGGGCAGTTCGCGTTCGATCAGGGCGAGCGCCGCGGCCGCGTCCGGCAGCTGCCGCTCGGTCTCGTCGACGGGGTAGGCCTCGCCCAGGTCCAGGATCATTGGCGCCGCGGCTGCAAAGTTCGGCCGGAGTATAGGCGCGAAAGCGGCCGGAGCGCGTTGGCGCTCCGGCCGTCGGGTTTGCTGCGCGTGGTTTGCGTCAGCCGCGTCGCGGTTCGTAGACCGCGGCGTGGATGCAGGCCAGCAGGTTGGCGATCCAGCCGCCGAGGGTGAAGGTCACCACCCACAGGATGCCGGCCAGCACGAACCAGAACAGGGCCCACAGCACCCGGCCCTGCACCAGCTGGCCCAGGCCGGGGATGAACAGGCTGCACAGCGCGGCGATGACATTGCCGCCGGATCCGCGTCCACTCATCGATCGCTCTCCTTGGTTTCGATGGGTCCGGCCCGAAGCCGGGCCCGCCCTGACGCGGCCGGTCCCGACTGCGTGACCGGCCGCATTCAGCGCGGAGCAGGCTTCAGTTGCCGACCGGCTTGTTCTTCAGGTGCTGGTCGAGGAAGGCCAGCATCGCGCCGTAGCCGCGGATCTGGTTGGCCTTCTTCGAGAAGCCATGGCCCTCGTCTTCGAACAGTACGTACTCGACCGGCACGCCGTTCTTGCGCACGGCTTCGACGATATCGTCGCTCTCGGCCTGGATCACCCGCGGGTCGTTGGCACCCTGCAGCACGATCAGCGGCTTCTGGATCTTGTCGGCATGGAACAGCGGCGAGGTCTCGATCAGGAAGTCGCGCTGCGTGGCCGGGTTGCCGATCTCCTGGTACAGCGCCTCGCGTGCACTCTCCCAGTAGGGCGGGATGCTCTCCAGCGTGCGCAGCCAGTTGGACACGCCGAAGATGTTGACGCCGACATCGAACTCTTCGGGGTGGAAGGCGAGTGCCGCCAGCGTCATGTAGCCGCCGTAGCTGCCGCCGGCGATGCCGATGCGGTCCGGGTCGACGTAGGGCAGGCTCTGCAGATACTTCTTGGCCTCGATGCAGTCCCACAGCGGCTCGCGGCCGTGCTTGCCGTCGTCGGCGGTGTAGAAGGTCTTGCCGTAGCCCGAGCTGCCGCGGTTGTTGATGCCCAGCACCACATAGCCATGGTTGGCGAGGTACTGCAGCACCGCGCTGTAGGCGCGGGTGGTCTGGCCGCCGGGGCCGCCGTGCACCCAGACGATCGCCGGCGCCCGGTTCTCGGCGGTGGCCTGGTGCGGCTTCCACAGGATGTTCGGAATCTCCATCCCGTCGAAGCTTTTGAAGCGCACCACTTCGGTCTGCACCAGGTCCTCGGGCTGGATCTTCGGGTTCAGCGAGGTGGTCAGCCGCACTGGCTCGCTGGCCGCGAAGTCGAGCACGTAGAGGTCGCTGGGCTGGCGGTCGCCGTTGACGTAGAAGGCCATGCGGTCTTCGCTGCGGGCGATCGAGATGCCGCGGATCTCGCCCGAAGGCAGCTCGGGCAGGGCCTTGGCGGCACCGGTGGCGGCGTCGTACAGCTCGACCTGGGTGCTGCCGTCGACGTTGACCGCCGTCACGCGGTACTTGCCGTCATGGCTGAAGTAGCTGGCGACGATGTCCCAGTCGGCGGCCTGCACTTCCTCGTGCGTGCCGTCGGCCAGGCTCATGCGGCGCAGGCGCATGAACTCGCTGCCCTCATTGGTCGTGTAGTACAGCCAGGCCGAGTCGCGGCTGAAATCCTGGTCCGACACCTGCGCGCGCTGCTGCGGGTTGGACACCTCGCGCATCTCGCCGGTGGCGAGGTTGCGCACCCACAGCTGGTTCTCGCTGGTGGTGATCGCCTTCGACAGGCCCAGCCAGTTCTGGTCCGGCGAGATGACGCCGGGCTCATAGCCTTCGTCGTTCTGGAACAGCAGCTCGGCGGTGTAGTCCTTGGCCGAGTAGCGATACCAGTCGAGGAAACGCGGATCGCGACCGTTGTGGACCACGAAGAAACTCTCGCCGTCGTGGCTGAACCCGGCGAACATCGCACGCAGGTTCTCGCCCGGGGTGAGGTCGCGCTCGCTGCCGTCGGCCTCGATCACGTAGAGATGGTTGAGTTCGTTGCCGCCCTGGTCGCGGGTGATCAGGCGGCGGTCATCCTTGGGGAAGAAGGCGACGCCATAGCTGTTGTCGGTGGTGCTGGTGGTGACGGCCTTCCACTCGCCGCCGCCCACCGGCATCTCGTAGACGTTCCAGACGCCGCTGCGGTTGGACGAGAACAGGATGCGCGACTCGTCGGACGAGAACGAGGCGCCGGCCACCGACACGGTGTCGACGAAGTCCTCGATGCTGTACTGCTGGCTGGGCCGGGCAACCGCGGGCGCTGCGGCAGCAGGCGCCGGGCTTTCAGCCGGCGCGCTGGCGCTGGGCGGCGCCTCATTGCTGCCGCAGGCAGCGAGCGCGAGCGCGGCCGCCAGTGCCAGCGCACGGCGACCCAGCGTGGAATACGACGGCGGTTTCAGCATGGACCCTTGCATGGCGCGACTCCCTTCGGCGTTGGAGCCCGCACTGTAGCAAGGCAGGACAGCGCTTCCAGTGCCGGAAGCGGTGCGGCTGCTAACGTAGTGCACCCGCCTGCTGCGACCGGCCATGACTCCGCGCCCCCCCAAACCTGCCCCGCGCCCGCTGCCGCCGCGTCCGGGCGAGCGCCCGCGACCCAAGCCGCCGGGCCCGCCGCGCCGAACGCCTGCGCCTGCTGCGCCCATCGAGCGCTACAGCAGGGCCTGGTGGCGCGAGCGCCTGCCGCACTGGTGGAAACTGGTGCGCGCCGATCGTCCGATCGGCTGGCTGCTGCTGCTGTGGCCGACGCTCTGGGGCCTGTGGCTGGCGGCAGAGGGCTTTCCGCCGGTGGGCACCCTGCTGATCTTCGTCGCCGGCGTCTGGCTGACGCGCTCGGCCGGCTGCGTGATCAACGACTACCACGACCGCTGGCTGGACGGCGCGGTCGCGCGCACCCGCCAGCGGCCGATCGTCGCCGGCGCGGTGCCGCCGCGCGAGGCGCTGGCGGTGTTCGCGGTATTGATGTCTGTGGCCTTCGTGCTCGTGCTGTTCACCAATGCGCTGACCATTGGCCTCGCCTGCATCGCAGCCCTGCTGGCCGCGACCTATCCCTTGCTCAAGCGCTACACCTTTTTCCCGCAGGTCTATCTGGGCATCGCCTTCGGCTGGTCGATCCCGATGGGCTTTGCTGCGGTCACGGGCGAGGTGCCGGCGCTGGCGTGGCTGCTGTTCCTCGCCAACGTGCTCTGGAGCACGGCTTACGACACCTGGTATGCCATGGTCGATCGCGAGGACGACCGCCGGGTCGGGGCGAAGTCCACGGCCATCCTGCTCGGCGACGCCGACCTGATCGGCATCGGCGTGCTGCAGGCGAGCTTCCTGCTCACCCTGCTGCTGGTCGGCCAGCGCGCCGAGCTGGGCCTGTACTGGAACCTCGGTCTGGCTGTCGCTGCAGCGCTGATCGCCTGGCAGTTCTGGCAGGCCCGCAGTCGCGCCCGCGAAGCCTGCTTCAAGGCCTTCCTGCACAACAACTGGGTCGGTCTCGTGGTGTTCGCCGGTGCGGTCATCGACCTGGGCCTTAAGCCCGCATAGGGTGGGCCCTGGCCCACCATGGCCTTGATGCTTGCCCCGGTCCCAGGCGCCGGGTCGCTGCCTCCCGAAACGAAAGGCCCAGGCCTGAGGCCAGGTTCGAGCTCATGGTGGGCCAGGGCCCACCCTATGCGCTCACGCGTGGCTGGCCGTTGGTGCGCGGCACGGCGGAGGGCTTGGCCACGCGCGTTTCGATACTCGCGAACGGCTTCGCCGTGCGTTTCGATCCTTTGCATGGGGCTTGGCCACACGCGATTCCATACCTCGCGCGGACTTTGGCCCCAGGCGCTGTGTCGAGTCGCGCCGAAGGCGGCGGACTGCGGCTCTGCATAGGGTGGGCCCTGGCCCACCGTGGGCTCGAACCCGCCTCGCGCACGGCACGCGCTGAAGTCGCAACCCTCGCGATTGCACGGGGGCGTCGAGCGCCGTCGCCAAGGCCTCAGCGCCTGCCGGCCAAGGGCGCCCTCGCCACCGCCAGCACGCGCACTTCGATCGCCCCCGCACGGCGACACGCGCGTGTGGCTTCGAGCATCGAGCTGCCGGTGGTGATCACGTCGTCGACCAGCAGCACGCGCTGTCCGCGCATCGCCGCATCCGCGACGAAGGCGCCGCGCAGGTTGCGCCGACGCGCGCGGGCGTCGAGGCCGGTCTGCGGCGCGGTGGCGCGCACGCGCCGCAGCCAGTCCTGGCGCAGCGGCAGATCGAAGGCGCGCGCCAAGGGCCGCGCCAGCTCCAGCGCCTGGTTGTAGCCGCGTTCGGCCAGCCGCGACCGATGCAGGGGCAGGGGCAGCACCGCGTCGATGCCGTCGATCAGGGCCGGCAGCCGTGAGTCTTCCAGCACCAGATCGGCCAGCACCCGGCCCGCCGCCAGGTCACGCGCGAACTTGAAGCGCGGCAGCCAGCGATCGACCGGATCGGCGTAGACGAAGGGCGCCAGCGCTGTGCTTGCCGGCGGCGGGCGCTTGATGCAGCGCCCGCAGGCAGGCGCCGGCTGCGGGATCGGCAGGGCGCAGCGCGGGCAGGCGCAGGCGTTGTGCGGCAGCGAATCGCGGCAATCGGCACAGAGGTCGCGGCCGGCTGCGCCGGGCGCGCCGCAGTGCAGGCAGCGCGGCGGCAGCAGCAGGCGGGTCACCGCCTCCAGCGGGCGACGCCAGCTCCATACGCGGGCGTTCACTGCAGAACCCCCGGAAGCGCCGAGTTGACAGGCACAGCAGGGGTTTCCAGACTTCCGCCTCTTTGTCCGCGCTGTCCGCGGGGAGATTCATCCATGGCTTCCGCCCTCCGTCACGACTGGACCCGCGAGGAAGTGGTCGCGCTGTTCGCGCTGCCCTTCCATGAGCTTCTGTTCCGCGCCGCAAGCGTCCATCGCGCGCATTTCAACCCGGACGAGGTGCAGATCTCCACCCTCTTGAGCGTCAAGACCGGCGGCTGTCCCGAGGACTGCAGCTACTGCCCGCAGGCCGCGCGCTACGCCACCGGCCTCAATGCGCACAAGCTGATGGATCTGGATGCCGTGCTGGAGAAGGCGAAAGCCGCGAAGGCCGCCGGCGCCACCCGCTTCTGCATGGGTGCGGCCTGGCGCTCGCCGAAGGACCGCGACATCGAGAAGGTCGCGGCGATGATCGAGGGCGTCAATGCGCTGGGCCTTGAGACCTGCGCCACGCTGGGCATGCTGACGCCCGAGCAGGCCGAGCGCCTGAAGACCGCGGGGCTCGCCTACTACAACCACAACCTCGACACCGCGCCCGAGTTCTACGACAGCGTGATCCGCACCCGCGAATACCAGGATCGCCTGGACACGCTGGAGCAGGTGCGCAGGGTGGGCATGAAGACCTGCTGCGGCGGCATCGTCGGCATGGGCGAGACCCGCGAGCACCGCGCCGGTCTGCTGCAGACCCTGGCCAACATGGGCGAGCACCCGGACTCGGTGCCGATCAACCGGCTGGTGCAGGTGCCCGGCACGCCGCTGCACGGCACCGAGGAGATCGACCCGCTGGAGTTCGTGCGCACGATTGCGGTGGCCCGCATCCTGATGCCGGCTTCGATGGTGCGCCTTTCGGCGGGTCGCGAGGACATGAGCGACGAGCTGCAGGCGCTGTGCTTCATGGCCGGCGCCAACTCGATCTTCTACGGCGAGAAGCTGCTCACCACCGGCAACCCGGACACCCAGAAGGACCAGGCCCTGTTCGCGCGTCTGGGGCTGAAGCCGATGCCCGCGCCCGCCCAGGGCGAGCACGTGCACGTCGATCTGAACGCCGTCGATTCGGCGGCCTGATCGCCATGGCCCGGCCCTCGCTACTCACTGCGCTGGCCGAGGCCCGCGGCGTGCGCGCCGCGCAGAAGCGCTCGCGGACGCGACGCACGGTCGAGCGCGCGGACGGCACGCGGGTGTGGATCGACGGCCGCGAGCTGATCAACTTCTGCAGCAATGATTATCTCGGCCTGGCGCGCAGCCTCGACGCCACCGCCGCGCTGCAGGAATCGGCCGCGTGGCATGGCGTCGGCAGCACGGCCTCGCACCTGGTCTGCGGCCACCACGCCGAACATGCCGCGCTGGAGGCCGAGCTGGCTGGCTTCGTCGGCTATCCGAAGGCCCTGCTGTTCGGCTCGGGCTATCTCGCCAATCTCGCCGTGCTGCAGACCCTGCTGGGTCGCGATGACCTCTGCGTGCAGGACCGGCTCAACCACGCCTGCCTGCTGGACGGTGCCAAGCTGGCCGGCTGCGAGCTCAAGCGCTATCCGCACGCCGATGCCGAGGCCGCCCTGCGCCAGCTGCGCACGCGGCCTGAGGCCGCCGCCCTGCTGGCGACCGACGGCGTTTTCAGCATGGACGGCGACCTCGCCCCGCTGAAGGACCTGGCGCTCATCGCCCGCGCCGAGAACGCCCTGCTGTTCGTCGACGATGCCCACGGCCTCGGCGTGGTCGGCCCCGGCGGGCGCGGCTCGGTGGCCGCTGCCGGGCTCGGGGTGAAGCAGGTGCCGCTGCTGATGCTGACCCTGGGCAAGGCGCTCGGCAGCTACGGTGCCGCGGTCTGTGGACCGGCCGAAGTGATCGATGCGCTCGCCGAAAGCGCGCGGCCGTATCTCTACACCACGGCCCTGCCGCCGGCGGTTGCCGCGGCCACCCGCGCCAACCTGCGCGCCCTGCAGAGCGAACCCTGGCGGCGCTTCCATCTGGCCGGCCTGATCGCCCGCTTCGCGCGCGGCGCGCGCCGCCTGCGCCTGCCGATGATCGAATCCAGCACGCCCATCCAGCCGCTCCTGCTCGGCGACGAAGCGCGGGCGCTGTTTGCCGCGCGTGAGCTGGAGTCGCGCGGCCTGCTGGTCAGCGCGATCCGCCCGCCCACCGTGCCCGAGGGCAGCGCGCGCCTGCGCATCACCTTGTCCGCCGCGCACAGCGAGGCGGATGTGGATCGGCTGCTGGCGGCGCTGGCCGAGCTGGGGCTTGAGAAGCGGGGATTGGGCAGTAGGGATTCGGGATCGGCTGGTGCGCGCGGCGAGCGTGTGGCCGAGGCAGCGCCGGAAGCCTGAGGTTCGCCCATGTGGCACAGCGGGCTATCTGAATGCTGCAGGTCCGCGCCCTGAACGGCCCCTCATCCGGCGCTGCGCGCCACCGTCTCCCGCGGGGAGAAGGGCAGCAGGCGTCGACCTTCTAGGCGATGGCGCGGGCCCTAGACGCTCTATCCCGAGTCCCCAATCCCGAATCCCGGCTCTCCATGCACATCGAACTACAGGGCCACGGCCCACCGCTTGTCCTCATCCACGGCTGGGCCATGCACAGCGGCGTGTTCGCGCCGCTGATCGAACGTCTGTCCGAGCACCATGAACTGCACCTCGTTGACCTGCCCGGTCATGGCTACAGCAACGAACGCGACGACATCGATCTTGCCAATGCCGCCGCGCGCATCGCCCAGCTCGTGCCGCCCGCGCCCTGGCTGGGCTGGTCGCTGGGCGGACAAATCGCGCTGCAGGCGGCGATCGAGCAGCCGGGCCGCGTGCAGGGCCTGATTGCGATCGCCAGCTCGCCGCGCTTCGTGCGTGGCTCGGACTGGCCACAGGCGGTGTCACCCGAGATCTTCGAGCAGTTCGCCGACGAATTGGTGCGCGACTACACCGGCACGCTGGAGCGCTTCCTGAGCCTCGAATCGATCGGCAGCGAGCACGGCCGCGAGGTGCTGAAGACCCTGCGCGCCTGCGTGTTCGCACGCGGGGAGCCCGCGCAATCGGCCCTGCTGCAGGGTCTCGCCATGCTCGGCCACGTCGACCTGCGCGACGAGCTGCGCACGCTGGACGTGCCCAGCCTGTGGATCGCCGGCCGTCGCGATCGCCTGGTGCCGCCTGCGGCGATGCGCGCTGCCGCCGATCTGCAGCACGGCGCGCGCTACCTGTGCATCGAAGGGGCGGGGCATGCGCCTTTCATCAGCCACACCGAGGAGTGTCTGCGGGCGATCCTCGATTTCGTGGAAGGGGTGGGCTGAAGAGCAGGGATTCGGGATTCGGGATTCGGGATTCGGGATTCGCAGAAGCCGCGGACGTTTCCGCGCTCGTGGATTCCGGAGCCCTGCGGATTCTCTTGTGAGCCTGCTTGCAGGCGACCGCAGCCTGCGCACTGCACAGCCGCTTCGGGTCGCGGGCAGGCTCGCTCCTGCAAACAGCCGGCGAGCTGCGTGTAGCGACGCGCGCTACTCCTCCGCCCCCGCCGGCCCGCGCTCGGCATAGGTGGGCGGCTTGCGCCACTGCGTCGCCTGTTCGAATGCATACGCATAGCCGATCAGCTTGGCCTCACTGAACTTCGCGCCGAACAGGGTCAGGCCGACCGGCAGGCCGTGCACCTGGCCCATCGGCACGCTGATGCTGGGATAGCCCGAGATCGCCGCCATGCCCGAGCTGCCGCCGCTGGGGCTGTCGCCGTTCACCCAGTCCACCCGCCAGGCCGGCCCGGTGCTGGGGCCGATCAGGGCGTCGAGCCGGTGCTCGGCCATGGCGGCATCGATGCCTTCAGGCCCTGCCAGTCGACGCGCGTCGTCGCGGGCGCGCAGGTAGGCCGGCGCCTGCATGCCGTCGCTTGCCGCCGCCTGCTCCATCCACTGCTGGCCGAACCAGCGCAGGACGCTGCCGCTGTGCAGGCGGTTGTAAGCGATGACCTCGTCGATGCTCTTCACCGGCACGCCGCTGCGGGTGGCGAGGTAGGCGTTGAGGTCATCGCGGAACTCGTGCACCAGCACGGTCAGCTCGTTGCGCGAGGCCTCGGCGCGGGTCGGCAGGCCGACGTTGTCGACGATCTCGGCCCCGGCCTCGCGCAGCGCCTCGATGGCCGAGTCGAAGCGCTCGTCGACGCCGCGATGAAACCCGGCCAGCTCGCGCACCACGCCGATGCGCGCGCCTTTCAGCGCATTGGCGTCCAGCGCGGCGAGGAAATCCACTTCGGGCGTGCCGCTGTCGACGGTTGAGGGGTCGCGTGGATCGCTGCCGACCATGGCCTGCAGCAGCAGGGCGGCATCGCGCACGCTGCGCGCCATTGGCCCTGCGGTGTCCTGGCTGCTGCTGATCGGCACGATGCCGGCGCGGCTGACCAGACCGATGCTGGGCTTGATGCCGACCAGGCCGTTGACCGAGCTCGGGCAGAGGATGCTGCCGTCGGTTTCGGTGCCGATCGTCGCCGCAGCCAGACTGGCGGCCGCTGCAGCGCCGCTGCCCGAGGACGAGCCGCAGGGCGAGCGCTCCAGCGCATAGGGGTTCCTGGTCTGCCCGCCGCGGCTGCTCCAGCCGCTGCTGCTGCGGCGGCCGCGGAAATTTGCCCACTCGCTCAGATTGGTCTTGCCGAGGATCACCGCGCCGGCCTCGCGAAGGCGCGCAGCGACGGTGGCGTCCTGCGCTGCGGGCTCACCCACCAGGGCGAGCGAGCCGGCCGAGGTCTGCATCGCATCCCCCGTGTCGATGTTGTCCTTCAGCAGGATGGGCACGCCGTGCAGCGGGCCGCGCACCTTGCCGGCAGCACGTTCGGCATCCAGCGCTTCGGCGATCTTCAGGGCATCGGGGTTCAGTTCGATCACCGAGTTGATCCGCGGCCCCGCGCGGTCGATGCGCTCGATGCGCTCAAGATAGGCGCGCACCAGGTCCTGCGAACTGACCGTGCCGGCCTCCTGCGCGGCGGCAAGCTGTTCGATGCTGGCCTCCTCGATCTCGAAGGCGCGCAGGCCGGGCGAGGCGAGGCCCAGCAGCAGGGGAAGCAATGCAATCAGCGGGCGCATGCGGTGACTCCTGGGTCGAGAACTCGCGCATGCTGCGCGCGGCAGCGCAGCGCTGACAGTGACGAACGCTGGGTCGGCGATGAAGACATTGCGCAGGCGGGGAGGGCGGCATGTTGTGGGTGACGTATGGCGCAGATCGTGTGGTTCTCTGAAGCGTGAACATCGGCGGCGCTCGATCAGGCAATTGCAGCTCCCTGCGCAAGTCCCTCGCAGCGAGTCTGCTTGAATCGCCCTGCCCGGACCCTCACCCCAACCCCTCTCCCACGAGGAGAGGAGCGCAAGCTCCTTGCGCGTGTCGCCTCCAGCACGCTTCGACAGCCTACGCCGCTGGACGAATCTCCAATCCCGAATCCCCAATCCCGGCTTTCCAATGAAAACCCTCGCCCGCATCCTCCTCTTCATCGCACTTGCCGCCCTGTTCATCTGGGCCTGGCGCAGCGGGCTGATCGCCGAGCTCGACTTCGCGACGCTCAAGGCCCGGCAGGCGGGGCTGTTGGCCTGGGTCGAAGCCAACTGGCCGCTGGCCTTCGCAACGTTCTTCGGCGTCTACGTGCTGGTGACGGCGGCCTCAATCCCCGGCGCCGCGGTGCTCACGCTCGCCGCCGGCGCGCTGTTCGGGCTCGGCTGGGGCGTGCTGCTGGTGTCCTTCGCCAGCACGCTCGGCGCTACGCTGGCCTTTCTCTCGGCGCGCTTCCTGTTCCGTGAGGCGATCGAAAAGCGCTTCGGCGAGCGCCTGCGCGGCATCGACGAGGGTGTGCGCCGCGAGGGCGCGTTCTACCTGTTCACCCTGCGCGTGGTGCCGCTGTTTCCCTTCTTCGTGGTAAATCTCGTCAGCGGGCTGACCTCGCTAAAGCTCTGGACCTACTACTGGGTCAGCCAGCTCGGCATGCTGCCCGCCACCGTGGTCTATGTGTACGCCGGGACCCAGCTGGCCAGCATCGAATCGCCGTCTGACATCGCCTCGCCCGGCCTGCTGCTGGCGTTCGTCGCGATCGGCCTGCTGCCGCTGCTGCTGAAGGGCGTGCTGGGCTGGCTGAAGGCGCGCCGCGTCTACGCGGGCTTCCAGCGCCCGAAGCGTTTCGATTACAACCTGATCGCGATCGGCGCGGGCTCGGCGGGGCTGGTGACGACGTACATCGGCGCGGCGGTGAAGGCCAAGGTCGCGCTGATCGAGAAGCACCGCATGGGCGGCGACTGCTTGAACACCGGCTGCGTGCCCAGCAAGGCCCTGATCCGCAGCGCGCGTCTGCTGGCCGAGGCGCGCGACAGCGAGCAGCTCGGCATCCGCCGCCTGCAGGCCGAGTTCGATTTCGCCGAGGTGATGGAGCGCGTGCAGCGGGTGATCACCCAGATCGAGCCGCACGATTCGGTGGAGCGTTACACCGGCCTCGGCGTTGACGTGATCGAGGGCGAAGCGAAGCTGGTCAGCCCCTGGGAAGTCGAAGTCGGCGGCCGGCGATTGAGCGCGCGCTCGATCGTGATCGCCACCGGCGCGCGGCCGACCGTGCCGCCGATTCCGGGCCTGAACGATCTCGACTATCTGACCAGCGACACGCTCTGGGGCCTGCGCGAACTGCCGAAACGCCTGCTGGTGCTGGGTGGTGGGCCGATCGGCTGCGAGCTGGCGCAGAGCTTCGCCCGCTTCGGTGCGCAGGTGCGCATCGTCGAGATGGCCGAGCGCCTGCTGCCGCGCGAGGACGCCGAGGCCGGCGCCGAGCTGGCCGCTCGGCTTCAGCGCGAGGGCGTCGAACTCGCGCTGGCCACGCGCGCGCTGCGCTTCGAGCGCCTGCCCGACGGCAGCGGACGGCTGCATGCACAGGGCCCGCAGGGCGAGCTGAGCTTCGACTTCGACCGCCTGCTGCTGGCGCTGGGGCGCGCGCCGAACACCCAGGGCTTCGGCCTGCAGGAGCTGGGCGTCGAGCTCGGTCCGCGCGGTCATGTCGCGGTGGACGCGCTGATGCGCACCAACTTCCCGAACATCCTCGTGGCCGGTGACGTCGCCGGGCCCTACCAGTTCACCCATGTCGCCTCGCACCAGGCCTGGTATGCGGCGGTGAACGGGCTGCTCGCACCGTTCTGGAGCTACACCGTGGACTATCGGGTGATCCCCTGGGTCACCTTCACCGACCCGGAAGTCGCGCGCGTGGGCCTGAGCGAAGACGAAGCCCGCGAGCGCGGCATCGAAGTCGAAGTCACCCGCTACGGCATCGATGATCTTGACCGCGCGATCGCCGACGGCAACGCCCACGGCTTCGTCAAGGTGCTGACCGCACCCGGCAAGGACCGCATCCTCGGCGCGCTGATCGTCGGCGCGCACGCCGGCGAGCTGCTGCCCGAGTTCGTGCTGGCGATGAAGCACGGTATCGGCCTGAACAAACTGCTCGGCACCATCCACGTCTACCCGACCATGAGCGAGGCCAACAAGTACGCCGCCGGCGTGTGGAAGCGTGCCAATGCCCCGCAGACCGCGCTGCGCTGGGCCGAGCGCTTTTTCGCCTGGCGGCGGTAGACCGGATCTCGCCGCCGGAGCCTGGGCGCCGGCACGTCGGCGCCGGCAGCCGCCCTTGCGATCGCGTGCCCGCACTGATCGAATCTGCGGCGGGCACATCGCCCGCGGCAGCAGGAGCCCGGCGTGGACGTCGACATCACTGAGCTGTTGCGCCAGCACCGGGCCGGCGATCGCACTGCCTTCGACCGCCTGCTGCCGCATGTCTACCCGCAGCTGCAGAAGATCGCCCGCCAGCAGCTGCGGCGCTTTGCCGATACCGCCCTGCTGCAGGCCACCGAACTGGTGCAGGAGACCTACCTGCAGCTGGTCGAGGAGTGCGGCGTGGACTGGCAGGACCGCGGACATTTCTTCGCCATCTGCGCGCGCGCCATGCGCCGCATCCTGGTGGATCTCGCGCGCCGGCGCAGCGCGCAGAAGCGCGGCGGCGACGGTGTCCACGTCGAGCTGGAGGAGAACAGTGCGTCCATCGAAGCCTTGAGCGAGCAGGTGCTGGCCCTCGACCAGGCCCTGCAGCGGCTGCACGTGGCCAATCCGCGCCTGGTCGCGCTGATCGAATGCCGCTGCTTTGCCGGCTTGGGAGAGGCCGAGGCCGCCGAGGCGCTGGGACTTTCGCTGCGCACCGTGCAGCGCGACTGGCTGCGCGCGCGGGTCTGGCTGCAGGCGGCCCTGACGTGATTCAGGCGCCGGGCCCGGCGACCTCTGATGGCAGCGTCTCCGGGACGGCGGTGCGGTCGGGCGCTGGGCTGGAAGCCTCGGGCGAGAGCTTCGGCGCTTCGGCTTCCGCCGGTGCGGACCTTGCCGCTCTCGATGCCGAGGCTCTGCGGCAGCTCGACGCCGCGCTGGAGCGGCTGCTTGAGCTCGACGCCGCGGCACGCGCCGACGCCTTGGCTGCACAGCCGGCGGCGCTGCAGCCTGCGCTGCGCCAGCTGCTGGCGGCCGCCGAGCAGCTGCAGCCGGAGCGCACGGCGGCGCCGCTGCAGCTGCTGCAGGCGCTGGCGCAGGTACCCGAAGCGCCGGATCTGCAGACGCAGGCGACAGCTGACACGGCCGTCCAGCAGGTCGGCGAATGGCGGTTGCTGGCCGAGCTGGGACGGGGCGGCATGGGCAGCGTGCATCTGGGCGAGCGTCGCAGCCATGGCTTCGTGCAGCAGGCGGCGGTCAAGCGTCTGCATGCGGGCATCGACTCGCGCGAGTTCCTCCGGCGCTTCGAGCGCGAGCGGCGGATTCTTGCCGAGCTGTCGCACCCGGGCATCGCGCGACTGATCGACGGCGGCGAAGACGCCGATGGCCGACCCTATCTGGTGATGGAGCGGGTCGTGGGCGAGCCCATCGACCGCTACTGCGACAGCGCCCGGCTCGACATCGGTGCCCGCGTCGCGCTCTGCCTGCAGGTGCTGGATGCGCTTGCCCATGCGCACCGCAGCGGCGTGCTGCATCGGGACATCAAGCCCTCGAACCTGCTGGTGGATGCCGCAGGGCGTCCGCACCTGCTGGACTTCGGCATCGCCAAGCCGCTGCAGGGCGCGGCCGACGAGCAGGCCACCGCCACCGCGCTGCGTCTGCTGACGCCGCAGTACGCCAGCCCCGAACAGCTGCTGGGCCAGCCGATGGGCGTGGCCGCCGACCTGTACCAGATGGGCCTGCTGCTCTACCTGCTGCTGAGCGGCTGCCAGGCGCAGCAGCCCACCGACCCCAGCCCTGCGGCGCTGCAGCGCGCGGTGTGCGAGCAGCTGCCGCTGCCGCCAAGCCAGCACTTCGCCGAGCGCGACAACCTGCAGCGCCGCGCCGAGGCCCGCAGCGCCTCGCCTAAGGCGCTGCGGCGACGGCTGCGCGGTGACCTCGACCGCATCGTGCTGATGTGTCTGCGCAAGGAGCCGCAGGCGCGCTACGCCGATGCCGACAGCCTGGCCGAGGATCTGCGGCGCTGGCAGAACGGGCTGCCGGTGCGGGCGCGCAGGCCGAGCCTCGGCTATCGGCTGCGGCGGCTCGTGGCGCGGCATCCGTTGGAGTCCGCTTCGCTGGGGCTGCTGGCCGCGATGCTGCTGCTGTTCGCCCTGCAGCAGCGCGAGCAGGCTTTGGCGCTGGCGACCGAGCGCGATCATGCAGCGGCGCAGGCGCTGCGCGCCGAGCGGGTCAAGTCGATGCTGCTGCAGCTGCTGGCGCAGGCCGATCCCGAGCGCAGCGGGGCGGCCGACCTGAGTGTGCGCGAGGTGCTCGCGCGCGGCCTGGAGCCGTTCGAAGTCGAGCTCGCGGCGGACCCGCCGCTGGGCTTCGATCTGCGCCTGACCGTCGCTGACGCGCAGCTCAGCCTGGGGTTGCCGGACGAGGCCTGGGCCGAGATCGAACGCGCGGGCGCGGTTCTGGCAGAGGGCGCGCGCAGCCTTGAGCAGCGCCAACGCTGGTGGCTCCTTGCCGGGCGCGCGCGCTATGAGCTGGGCGACTATGCCCAGGCGCGCACTCTGCTGGAGCAGGCCAGCGCCGGGTCTGAAGCCCAGTTTCCGCGTGCATCGCGCCTGCTGCAGTGGGAGGCACGCAAAGCCCTCGGCTGGGTCGAGCTCGCGGATGGGCGGATCGAGCGGGCCGATGCCCTGTTCAGCGCACTGTTGGCAGAGATCGAAGCGCAGACCGTGCCCACGAGCCGGCCACAGCCGGGCCTTCCGCCCGCCACCCCGTCAAGCTCACAGCCGGACAGCGAGCTGGCCCTGGCCGGGATCCTCAACAGTCTGGGCTCGGCGCGTCGCGCTGCCGGCCAGCTCGACTCGGCCACCGGGCTGCTGCAGCGCGCCAACGCGCTGTATGCGCGCCTGCTGCCGGCCGGCCATCCGGAGCGTATCCACGTCATCAACAATCTTGCCGTGCTGTATCGCAGCCGCGGCGATGAGGCTGCGGCTGAAGCCCTGTACCGGCAGGTGCTGGACGACAGCCGTGAGACGCGCGGAACCCTGCACCCTGGAACAGCGACGATCATGAACAATCTGGCGCGGCTGCTGAAGTCGCAGGGCCGCCTGGAGGAAGCGCTGGCGCTGTTGCACGAAGCCCTGAAGATCCGCAGCGAGCGCCTGGGCGAGCGTCATCCCCTGGTGGCGATGACCCACAGCGACATCGGCTGGGTGCAGCACGACCGCAGCGAGCTCGCAGCCGCAGAACAGCACTACCGGCTTGCACTCGATCTGTATCCCGCCGGCCACGCCTGGCGCGCCGCCACCGTATTCAACCTCGGACGTGTGTTCGAGGCGCGTGGGCAGTTGGAGCACGCCGAGCAGCACTACCGCGAAGCCCTGCAGGACCAGCAGCGCCAGTACGGCGCCGAGCACGAACGGGTCGGCATCGATCATCTGCATCTCGGCATCGTGCTGCGCAAGCAGGGCAGGCTGCAGGACGCGGCGCTGGAGCTTGATCACGCCGCCCGCGTGTTCGCCGCTGCCCTGCCTGCGACCCACGACCGCTTCGCGCAGCTGTGGATCGCCCAGGCGGATCTTGCCGAGTCTGCCGGTCGCACCGCCGAGGCGCGTGCCCTGCTTGAGCGCGCACTGGCCCACCGCCAGCACCGCTTGGGGCCGGACGATGGCCGCACGCAGGCGGTGCGCGCGCGACTGCGACCCTGATCCACGTTCAGCGGCAGGCCGGATCGAGCCGGATCTGCACGCGTCGGCGGTTGTTGCCCTCGTTCGATTCCTTGACGGCGTCGTCGACGTCGAGCACGGCTTCGATCCAGCTGGCTCCGCCCGTCAGCGGCACCGTCAGCTCGAAGGTCCGGGCTTCGCCCGGCTCCAGCGACGGCTGCTGCAGCTCGCCAACCGCCCTGCCGGGGCTGTCGTCGCGCTGCAGAAGCGGGCGCTGGCGCAGCAGATGCCGCGCTGGGTTGCTGGCGCGCTGGCCGCCGTTCATCACGCCGATCTGCAGCCTGAGCTGACAGCGGCCGGCGGTATCGGCGACCACGGGAACCTGCAGGCGGTCGCCCCATTGGCCTGACTGCGTACCGAGCCTCAACTGCGGCAGCAGCATGAGGTCGGGCCGCGGCAGCTGTATCGGCGCATGCAGATGCAGCTCGCCCTGTCCGGGCCCATCGGGGTCCGTGCAGTTGGAGTAGTGCACGGTGCCGCCCGGAGGTCGCGGGCAGTTGCCGGCCACGACGGCCTCGGTCACCGCCGCTCCGGGCGTGCTGGCGGTCGACGGATGGGAACCCACCGGCGCTGCGCCAGACGTGGGCTGAGCGGAGACGTCCCCGCCCGCCGCGATCAAGGCGCAGCCGAACGGCAGGAACAGGAGGCGGGCGGTCATGCGCATGGCGGTGTCCTTGCGGTGGGTGGGAGGGGCCGTGCCGGCTGGGCGAGGCCCGTGGAAGTAGTCGGATTCTTCCACCCAAATCCGCCAGCCGCGAGATTCGCGCCGAGGGTGGCGGGTTTTATCTGCGCTCTGCGACTAGGCCAAGGCGAGCCGGGAAACCGCCCGCGCCGCATTCCCCTGACCGAACCCGAGGAGCCCACCATGAACACCCATTCCAGCTTTGGCCAGAACACCGAAATCAACGCCGAACTGCAGGCCGAACTACAGGCGCCCGTGGTCGAAGCGTTCGGCCCTGAACAGCTCGACGCCCGTGAGCGCGCGCAATCCGACCGGATCGCCCGCGAGGCCGCCGCGCTCTGCCTCAAGGCCCTGCTGCACCGTGTCGATCCGCAGCGACATCCGGTCAGCGCCGATCCGACCAGTCTGGAAGCGCGCGCCGCGGCCTGTGCTGCGGCCTTGCCTGCACTCGCAGTCGCGCGTCTGGCACCGGGCCTGAAGGCGCTGTCGCGCCGGCCCACCCAGCTGCGCCGCCTGCTGGGCGAGCAGGGCCCGAGCCTGGCCGATTTGCGTCCTGCCGGCCTCGATGCGAGGCTCGATCTGCGCCCCAGTCTGCCGGCGCTGCGCACGCTACCCGCACCGTCGCGACTCGCCCGCGCCACGCCGCGCTCGGCCACCCAGCTCACCCGCTGTCACCTGCTGCTGCGTGCGATCCACTGCGTGCGCGAAACCCAGCCGGCGGGCTGGGACGAGATCATCTTCGGTGGTCTGCGCATCGGCGCCAGCGGCAACGTGGCGGTAATGCGCGGCTTCGACGCCGGCGACTTCCGCACTGGCCACTACGCCAGCTATGGCGAACTGTTTCTGGGCCAGTACAGTCTGCGCACCACGCCGGGCTATCCGAAATCGCTGTACGCGATCTTCCAGCTGGTCGAATCCGACAGCAACGATGCCGCCGTGGCCAGAGCCCTGACGGATGCGCTCAGCAGCCTGGTGGGTCTGGTGGTGAGCTTCTTCGCAACGGCAGCCGCCGGAGCCGCCGCAGCGGCTGCGGTCTCGCTGATCGGCAACCTCGTCGGCGCGCTCATCGACGAAGATGCGCTGCGTCCCTATGGCATCCGCCTGACGCTGAACAGTCAGAACCAGTTCGGTGGTGCGGTCGGACCGAAGCAGCACACCGGCAACATCACCGGCCACGGCGGCATCTACCGCATCGGCTACCGCTGGGTGCTGGGGGCCTGAGCGAACAGCGCTGAGCGGTCGCCAGCGGCTCAAACGGTCAGCGACCGCAGCGTTCGCGTGGTGGCGTCGACGACGAATGCCTGTCGGGTTCGCCGTGCAGCGAGGCTGGCTGGATCGGCATAGCCCTGCCCTCGGCAGGCCTCTGGCGGCAGGCAGAGCTGCTGCACATCGAGCGCATCCATTCGCGCCTCGATGAGGGTGACGCCGTGCACCCGCGTCCGCGCGTGGCGCACGCGCGGGTCGCCGTGGACGATCAGCGCGTCCAGCTGTTCGACCATGCGTCGCCCAACTTCGGCCGTGTTCGGGTCGCGCTCGACCTCGCTGGCGAGGATGTCGGCCAGCGTGGTCGAGGACACCGCCGGCGTGGTGACCTCGACACAGCGATCGCTGTGCTGGGTCGCGAACGCCGCGTGGATGTCGCCCGACAGCAGGACGGCGCCGCCGGCGGCCTCGAAGGCGTCGAGCAGGTCGCGGCGTGCCCGCGGAAATCCATCCCAGTGGTCGACATTGAGCAGGAAGCGGCGCGCCAGCAGCGGCGGCGCGCCGAGTTCCGGCAGCGAAAGATCCAGTTCGATAGGCGTGAACGAGATCGAGCTGGCGACCGTCTTCCACACGGCATCGCTGGTCTGCAGGCGCTGCAGCAGCCAGTCGCGCTGAATCGGCGACAGCGGTGAATCCTCGGCGCCGCGCAGCGCGGCCAGGGCCTGCCAGGACGCCTGCAGCACGAAGTAGCGGGAACCTACGCTGCTGAACAATCCGGTCTTGCCGAGGCTGGCCCAGCACAGGCCGCGGCCTATGGCTGCCTCGGCCGGCGGGATTTCAGCGCGCATCGCCTCCGGCGCACTCGCGTTCCAGCGCTGCAGCAGGGCGGCCAGCACGGGCAGAGCGATGCGACCGCGCGCGCAGCGCTGCGCGTAGGCCATCGCCGCCTCGTTCGACAGGCCTTCGCGAAGCGCGGCGGCGCTGAGCAGGCCGACCAGGGTGGGCTTCAGCGCGGCGTGCTCTGCGCTCTCCAGATCGATGAAGGGCAGCAGGCTGTCGTCCAGCGTCGCCGGGTCGATGCCCAAGCCCGGCAGTGCTTCACCCAGCTCGGCCTCGGTGTACAGCAGTTCGCCGGGAAAGGCATCTTCCGGCACCAGGTGATCCGGCCGCTCGCTGCGGGTGTCGATCAGGCTCAAGTCGAGCACGCGGCCGAAGTGCAGCCCGCGCCAGAGCCGTGTAGCGGGAAACAGGGCCTCGCGCGCGGGCGTTGCGCCCTGCGCATCGAGCATGCCCTCGGGGTCGGCCGGCAGGTATTCGAACCAGGCCTGCTCGGCGTTGCGGCGGCGCTCGCGGTCGCGCTCGTCGACGCGGCCGTCGTGGTGGGTGGCAACGTCCTGCCAGCTGTCGTCCGCGAACTCGTGGTCGTCCCAGATCGCGACCAGCGGCGCCCGCTCCAGGAGCTGCTGCAGCACGGGATCGGTCCGCACCGTGCGATGCAGCTGGCGGTAGTTGTCGAGCGAGTTGGCGGCGTAGTACGGCCGCTCAGCGCTGCCGAGCTTGAGCGCGCCGTCGAGGTCATCGAACACGATGCGGCGTTCGCTGTTCTCGCTCTGGAACTGCGGGTCGCCGGCGGTCTCGTAGATGAAGTCGCCGACGTGCAGCACGAAGTCGAGCTCTTCCTCCAGCAGCGGCAGCAGGCTGTTGTACCAGCGGCCGCCGTAGTCCTGGCAGCTCAGCAGGGCGAAGCGCAGCGGTGCTTCGCTGTCGTCGGCCGGTGCGGTCCGCGTGCGACCGATCGGCGAGCTGCGCCAGCCCTCGGGCGTGTCGACCACGAAGCGGTAGCAGTAGCGCGTGCCGGGCTGAAGGTCCGTGAGCCGCAGGCGCGCGCAGCCATCCTGCTCGGCGCGTGCACGCAGCGGCATCGCGCGCGCCTGTGCGAAATCTTCTGTCTCAGAGAGCTGCAGCCACAGAGGCGCTTCGCTCTGGCCGGGCGCGAGCTGCAGGCGCGTCCACAGCAGCACGGCTTGTGGACGTGGATCGCCCGACGCCACCGACTGCGGAAAGCGATTGCGATCCACGCTGAGATCACCCGCCGGCGGTGCGGGCCGGCTGCTGCAGCCGGGCAGGGCCAGCGCCAGGCTCGACAGGCTGGCGCTGATCAGGAAGTCGCGGCGATTCATGCGCTGCATGCGGCGTCATCGGTGTGGCGAAGGCCGCGCAGTAGACGCGAGTTCGATGACCCTACGGTGACGCACGGCGGTCATGCGGATGCAACTTCGGCTGCGCAGGCTTGCGGGCTTTCCCACCCCGGATGCTCTCCGCATGTCGCACGCCCGCTCTTCGCTCGCGCTGTCCATCGCCCTCGCCCTGCTAGTGCTGCCCACACAGGCCCTGCGTGCCGACGCCAGCGCTGCCGCCACCGAGCTCGATCGCATCGTGGTCACCGCGCAGAAGCGCGAGCAGCAGGTGCAGGAAGTGCCGATCGCGATCACCGCGCTGTCCGGCGACTTCCTGGACCAGCTCAACATCAGCAGCTTCGCCGACATCAACGGCTATGTGCCCGGTCTGCAGACCCAGGTGCAGAGCCCGAACAACCCCGGCTTCGTGATCCGCGGCATCACCTCCGACAGCGGCGATTCGCAGGTCGAGCCGCGCGTGTCGGTGTTCCAGGACGGCGTGTCGATCAGCCGCTCGCGCGGTGCCGTGGTCGAGTTCTTCGATCTTGAGCGCATCGAGGTGTTGCGCGGCCCGCAGGGCACGTTGTTTGGCCGCGGCGCGCAGATCGGCGCGGTGCATCTGATCCAGAACAAGGCCCGCAAGGAGAGCTCGGCGCATGTGCGCTTCGGCCTGGGCAACCTCGATGCGATGTCGCTCGAGGGCCACGCCAACACGCCGATCAGCGACACGCTGTCCGCACGTCTGGCGGTCTTCCACGAGCAGCGCGACGGCTTCATCGAAAACCTCTCCGGCGGCGATCTGAACGGCCGCGACACCAGCGCGCTGCGCCTCAGCTTCGGCCTCGACCTCGGCGAGCGCTCGCGCATGGACCTGATCTTCAACCACCAGACCGACAGCCCGCCCGGCACCGCCTTCCGCAGCAATGTGATCCCGACCCGCGAGGGCAGCACCGAGCTGTTCCGCAGCGCCGCCGATCTCAATCGCGGTGAAGAGTTGGGCCTGGACCGCCACGTCAACGGCGTCACCCTGCTGGGTGACTTCGCGCTCAGCGACAGCCTGAGCCTGAGCAGCATCAGCGGCTGGCGCGACTTCGACTCGCGCGAGGAGTTCGATGCCGACGGCTCGCAGGTCAACGTGCTGGAGTTCGCTGAAGAGGCTGAAGGCCGCCAGTTCAGCCAGGAGCTGCGCCTGAACTACGACGACGGCGGCCGCTTCCGCGGCTTCGGTGGCCTGTCCTGGTTTGACGAGCGCGGCAGCCAGCGGGTGCCTTTCGCCACCGACGAGCGCAGTTTCTATGCCCTGCTGTCGCCGGTGCTGAGCGGCGCCACGGGCGGCCAGCTGCCGGTGGTGCCGCTGCTGAATCCGGACGGCACGCCGAACACCCGCAGCGTGCCGCCCGGCCTGCCGGGTCTGGCGCCGGGCCTGCCCGCCTTCATCGCGCTGAAGCCGCTGCATCGCGAGGAGTACGCCAACTTCGGCGCGGTCGAGGCCCTGGAATTCTTCGCCGACGGCACCTGGCAGTTCAGCGAGACGCTTGAGCTCACCCTCGGCCTGCGCGGCACCCGCGAGAAGGTCGAGAACGGCTACGAGGCGCTGTACTTCGGCCAGCCCAGCGCGCTCGGCCAGCTGCTGCCGAGCCCGGCCGCGCCGGCCTTTCCGAATGTGCTGTTCCGCCCCACCGATGGGGTGATCCGCGGCAGCGACGACTACGACTCGATGGTCGGGCGCGCGGTGCTGGCCTGGCGGGTCAGCGACACCCTCAACACCTATGCCAGTGTCGCCCGTGGCCGACGCCCCGACGTGCTGCAGGTCGATGGCGGCGGCGTCGAGGAGATCCCTGCCGAGATCGTGCTGAGCTACGAAGTCGGCGCAAAGGGCGAGCTGGCGGACGGTCGATTCCTGTATGACCTCGCGGTCTTCCACTACGACTACAGCGACTTCCAGGCGCAGGTGCAGAACCCGAACGCGCCGCCCTTCTTCATCACCACCAATGCCGGCAATGCGTCCGCGCAGGGCGTGGAGCTGAGCTTCAGCCAGCGCATCAGCGACAGCTTCGGCGGCTTCCTCAACATCGGCTGGATCGACGCCAGCTTCGACAACACCGATGACGCCGGCCGTCCGCAGGCCCTGGCCGGCAACCGCTTCCGTCTGACGCCGGAGTACACCGCGGCGCTGGGTCTCGACTGGCGCATGGACCTCGCCGACGGCGCTTCGGTCTATGTGCGGCCGAGCTACAGCTGGCGCTCGCAGGTGTTCTTCGAGGACGCCAACCAGCCGGGCATCGAGCAGGGCGCGTACGGGCTGTTCAACCTTACCGCCGGCTGGCGCTTCAATCCGCACCTGGAGCTGCAGGTCTACGGCCAGAACCTGGCCGACGAGGAGTACCTGATCGACGCCGGCAACACCGGCGCCCTGTTCGGCATTCCGAGCTTCGTCCCGGGCACGCCGCGCACCTACGGGCTGCGCGTCCGTCTCGACTGGTGAGGTGCGTTGTGCAAAGGCTGAACAGGGGCGGCTTCTGCGCACATCTCGTGTGGATCGTAGGGCTGGCGCTGGGCTGTGGCCCGGCGCTGGCGCAGCCACTGCGCATCCACGGCTCCAACACGGTCGGCGAGCGGCTCATGCCCGCCCTGGTTGAAGCCTGGCTGGGCGAGCAGGGCCACAGCGGTCTGCGGCGTGAGCCGCAGGCGCTGGACGAGCTGGTGATCCACGCCGGCGACGGCATCCGCGTGCAGCTGCATTCGCACGGCAGCTCGACCGGCTTCATGGACCTCGAAGGTCGCCGCGCCGATCTGGCGATGTCCTCGCGGCCGATCACCGAGGCCGAGCGCGCGCGCCTGGGCGCGGTGCGCGAAGTGGTGATCGCGCTCGATGGCCTGGCCGTCATCGTGCATCCGTCCAATCCGCTGCGGCAGATCGAGCTGCGCGATCTGCGCCGGGTGTTCGCCGGCGAGCTCAGCGACTGGTCGCAGCTCGGCCGCAGCGGCGGTCGCATCGCCCTGCATGCGCGCGATGACCGCTCCGGCACCTACGACACTTTCCGCAGCCTCGTGCTGGGCAGTGCAGCGCTATCGCCGCGGGCACTGCGCTATGAAAGCACCGAGGCGCTGGCGGCGGCGGTGGCGGGCGATCCGAATGCGATCGGCTTCGTCGGCCTCGCCGGCGTGCAGGGCGTCCGGGCGCTGGCGGTGGCCGACGGCGCGCAGGCGCGCGAGCCCTCCGCGCGCGAAGTGGCGGTGGAGGACTACGCGCTGGCGCGGCGGCTGTTCCTGTATGCGCCGGCGACGGCCGATGCCCGCCTGCAGTCGCTGCTGGACTTCGTGCTGTCGGACGCGGGCCAGCGCATCGTCGAGCGCACCGGCTTCGTCTCGCAGCGGGTGCAGGCTTTCGCGCCGGAGCTGTCCTCCGACGCACCGCTCGCCTATCGGCAGCTGGTGGAGGGCGCGCGCCGGCTCTCGCTGAACCTGCGCTTCGACGAGGGCAGCATCGGCCCGGACAGCAAGGCCCTCGCCGATCTTGAACGGCTGGCCGAGTACATGCGGCAGCCCTCGCAGCAGGGCCGCCAACTGCTCCTGATCGGCTTCGCCGACGCCGGCGAAGTGACGCCGCTGCAGGCCGAGGCGCTCAGCAACGATCGCGCCGACCAGGTCGCCGATCGCATGGAGGCCCTGGGCCTGCGCCCGCGCACGGTGCGTGGGCTGGGCGGCCAGCTGCTGCTCTCCGCCGACGACAGCCCCCGCGGCCGCGCGCGCAACCGGCGGGTCGAGGTGTGGGTGCGCTAGCGATCCAGCCTCAAGCGCGTGGTCGCCGAAGAGGACAAGCGGTCGCCGCTCCCCAAGAGCAGCGGGCGCCGTCTGCGGTGAAGGTTAGACTCGCTTTGCGCCTGGCGCGCAGTCGTGTCGTCGATGCAGGAGCCGCTCATGTCACCCAAAGCTGTCGTCGAGGAATGGGTTCGCCGCTTCAACGCCGCCGATCTCGACGGTCTCGCCAGCCTGTACGCGGAGGATGCGATCAACCATCAGGTCGTGATGGAGCCGCTGCGCGGCCGCGAAGCCATCCGACGCATGTTCGAGGTCGAGTTCGGACGAGCTCAGATGCTCTGTCTGGTCGAAAACCTGTTCGCCGACGGCGAGTGGGCCATCCTCGAATGGCGTGACCCGAAGGGCCTGCGCGGCTGCGGCTTCTTCCAGGTGCGCGAGGGCGTGATCGTGTTCCAGCGCGGCTACTTCGACCAGCTGTCCTTCTTCCGGCAGCAGGGCATCGCGGTGTCCGACAGCTATCTGGGCACCTGATCGAGGCAGCGGTGGTACCGCCGCTTGCGCCGGCTGCGATCAGCGACGCACAGTCCTTGCGTCGATTCCCACAGCGCAGGTTGCCCCGGTGACCCAGCTCGCGCGCCCTCCCGAACGGTCCACCCTCCTGCCCTGGGTGCAGCGGCTCTGGCTGCACGCCAGCAGCCTCGCGCCGCTGTCGGCCCGCGAGCTCTGCCTGCCTGCCGCAGGCACGCGGCTGGTGCTGCGGCTTGAGGGGCCGGCGATGCGCAGCTTCCGCGGCTTGGAGGATCGCCACGGTGAGCCGCATGCGCGCCTGCAGTACTGCGGGCTGCGGACGCGCAGCCTGCTGCGCAGCGCGGCCGACAGCGGCCTGAGCCTGGGCGTGGAGCTGAAGCCCGGCGCGAGTCTGGTCCTGTTCGGGCAGCCGGCGGATCGCCTCGCCGGTCGCCATATCGATCTCGCTGAGCTGCTTCCCGCTCGCCTGCGTCACGACTTTGCCGCCCTGCGGCACCTGCCCGCCGACGGCGGGCTGCTGGACCGGGTCGAGGAGCTGCTGCTTGCCTGCCTGCGAGGACGCGAGGCCGCTGTGCCGCCTGGGCGCTGGGACGAAGCGCTCGCAGCGCTGACCGACGGCGCGTCCGTGCTGGACCTCGCGGCGGCCTCCGGCCTCAGCCATCGCGCCTGGCTGCAGCGTTTCCGCGCGGCGGTCGGCTGCACGCCGCGCGCGTGGCGCGAGCTCGCCCGCTTCTCACGTGCCTTGCCCGCCCTGCGCGAGCGGCCGCACAGGCCGCTGTCCGAGCTCGCGCTCGCTCTGGGCTTCCACGACCAGGCCCATCTGTCGCGGCAGTTCGCGGCACACGCGGGCATGGGCCCAGCGCGCTACCGCCGCTGGGCCGGCTCGTGGCTCCAGCATTTGCCGCTCGACTGAGAGCCTCTCAGCCCCGCGTCGCGGGGCGGGTGTTCTCGAAGAAACATGGGGGCGACGAGCCAGGGGTTGCTGGACGCTGTTTCGGCCGGAATTTCATGCCGTGCTGCCGCGAAGGCGATCCATACAATCAACCACTTACGATTCTGTTTCTTGAGAGCTTCCCAGCGCGGCGCAGCGACGCAGGTGTTCTCGAAGAAACCTGGATT